>Ga0185299_10001114_pt1 | contig 57839 bp, 53 predicted proteins | sample PaiPotPPA55metaG_FD_128002 | JGI IMG/M metagenome (GOLD analysis project Ga0185299, IMG submission 128002) | Iron sulfur acid spring bacterial and archeal communities from Banff, Canada, to study Microbial Dark Matter (Phase II) - Paint Pots PPA... ... | reverse complement strand
GAATCGCACATAGCCTCGTCGCCGAAACCGTTACCGCAGGGCCTTCTCGCGCGTTAAAGCAGAGCGCGTGCCCTCGTGAGCCGAACGCGGCATCTCGACGGACCGCGGGTAAGGAAGATGAAAGCCTAGGATGCCCAGAAGGAATGACCGGTTGACGTTCTTTGGCGCGGTTTTCACTCTGGCGGCGATAACGGTACCGCCGGCGGTCCCGGCCGCGTCGTTGCCGCAGGCCGCCCAGATTCTCGCTTTGCACCACGCGGCGCTCGCACCGCACGGCGCCTCGCCGCCCGCCGTATTGGAATCGAGCGGAACGCTCACCGGCGCGAATCTGAACGGCACCTTTGCGACTTGGCACGATCCCGATCACGACCGCGTCGATCAGATCCTGGGCATACGTCAGGAGCGAACGCTACGCATCGGTGAACGGCAGTTCTTGCAAAACAGCAGCGGCAACGTCATCGAGCTCAAGGGGTTGCTCCTGAGGCGAGCGCGCACTCAAGACTTTATTACGTCCGCGGACCTCTTCGGCAAGCCGCAGTACTCGACAGTCGTGGGTGCTGCAACGCTGCCCGACGGTCGCGATGTGATCCAACTCCAAGTGTCGCCGCCCGGCGGTGAACCCGAAACGATGGACATCGATGCGCAAACCCATCTCCTGGACCGCTTGGAATACGTTGACGGCGATGGAATGTTCACGATCGATTTTTCGGATTACCGGCCTCTGGACGGCTTTCTTTTTTCGTTCAAGCAGGTTCAGTCCGACGGCGACCATCCATACGACATCACGCAAATCGTAACCGAGATGCTCCCAAAGCAGAAGATTTCGCCCGAAACCTTCGTGCCGTTTGTGGCAACTCACCTCAAAGCCGCCGCTCCGATAACCATCCCGATCACAGAACGTGCCGGCGCACTCTACGCGGATGTCTCGATTTTCGGAAGGACGTTCTCCTTTCTGATTGACAGCGGAGCGCAGGGAGTCGTCCTGGACTCGCGCGTCGCGGCTTCACTCACGCTCGAACCCGAAGGTTCGTTCGAGGCGCGCGGAGCCACGCGTAGCGCCGGCATCGGTGTGGCCGCGCTCGATCACCTGCTGATCGGCGGCGCAGCGCTGCCGGTGCACGTTGTTTCGGTCTTGGACTTGAACGCTTCGACGGCCGGTCGTTTTCCGATCGACGGCATATTGGGATTCCCGCTCTTTGGCGCATGCCAGGTGACGATCGATTATGCCCACAAGCGCATGACAATTGCGCCGCCGGGCACGCAGTCGCCCCGCGGAGAGGCCTTCGATATTGATGTAGATCGCGAGCTGCTCGAACTAAATGCAACCGTAAACGGCGTACAAGGCCGTTTCCTCGTGGACACCGGAAACGGCAACGAATTGCTCATTTTTCATAACTTTCTCGAGGCCCATACCGGCATGCTTGCGTTCAATCCAACCGGCAGCGCCGGCAACTACGGTATCGGCGGCGCCACGCGCGCCTACGCGACGGACGTCGATGAGCTCGACATTGGAGCCTATCGGTTCTTCCACAGCTATGCGAACGTGATCTTATCCGACGAAGGTGCTTTTGCGGACCGGTTTGATGCCGGCAACATCGGGCTCGGGGTCCTGAAAAACTTCGTTGTCACCTTCGACGTACCAGACCGCAAGCTGTTTTTGACGCCCGGCGTAAACTTCAACGACGGCCGCGATCGGACCGTATTTCGGTAACACGCCTGATATACGGCGGCCATTGCGGCGCCGTAGGCTTGCAGCGAAAGGCAGGGCCGCACAGTGCAAGCCAAAGAGAGTGGCTTTAGTGTCTTAAGCGTACCGGTTGCGTCGTGCGATCGTCGCGCGCTTTCGGAAGCGTGGTTTTCTGCACTGCGCTTGAATCGCTCGGAACACGGACCAGCGCTTGCGCGGGGCGGCGTGCAACAGCGTCATCGGGCTTGCGCGTTGCCTAGGCCCAGTGCGGTGGCTGCGCATGAACTCAGCGCAGGGCAGCGCAGCGTCGCAAGCCTTCGCGCAACGCGCTCCGGACCATGCGGCGAGGATCTGGCGATCCAGCGAGCGAGGCCGCGGTCCACACTCGCGCAAAAGATCATCCGAACGTTTCTTGCGCGCAACCCCTGCGCGCGGCAAGCGTCATTCACGTTGGAGTCGGGGAAAGCACGCGTGCACATCGTGGTGCGTGCTACCGGTCTGACCACGCGGATTGTGGCCTTGTGCACCTCGGGATCGCGTAGCTTCGTTGCGCAAGCGCTTGAGGACGCACAGACGGCTTTGATCGCACAGGGCTTGCGCGTGCGCGCCGGCCTGCACGAGGTGACGCGATGATGGTTTCACCTTCGACGATGCGGGTATTGGACGACATTGCCCAGCGTGAACAGGAGCTGCGCGACGCGTTTACGCCGGGAGCAACTGCGCAGCACGGCGACGCCGCCGGTCCGCCTGCCGTAGAACCTGACCTCGGTCCCCTCAGCGTGGCGCCGCCAACGGATGCCTACTTCATCGCTCGTGACGAGCGCGGCAGACAGATGTTTTCGCAGGACGGCGTTTTCCACGTGCACGATGACACCCTGGTCGATCGGAATGGACAGCCTGTCCTCGGTTACCATGGCGGCGACGGCCGATTAGCGCCTATCCGCGTCGATCCGGTTGATGCCGCGCTCGGACGCACGTCCGACCTGCGCATCGAACAAGACGGCCAAGTCTGCTACGAGCGCACCTCGATCGATCCGAAGAATGGTGAGACGGATCGCCTCCGAGTCGTCGCCGGCCGGATCGCGCTGGCGCGATTCTCAGCCGCTACGCGACTGCAGCCGATCGACGGCACGCGTTCGGTCGCGCCGCCGGGAGTCGGGCCGCACATCGGAGCGCCGGCCGACGGCAATTTCGCGCCGCTTGCGACCCACATGCACGAGCGGAGCCGGATCGACGTGCTTGCCGGCATCGACCGCTTGCAAGACGCCTACATGGCATTCGATGCGCTGCGCGCTGCGCACGGAGCCCAAGGGAGAGTCGAAAAGATCGCAATGGATCTGCTCAAGTGACGCTGGCCTTGGCGTTCGAGCCGCAGGCGGTAACCTGCGGCGGCCGCGCCGTGCGAAGGATTCGCTTCGAGCGTCGTTCATCGTTACCGGTTTCGGCCGCATGCGTCGTCGCAAATGGCATCCGGGAAACGCTCGGCGTGCTGATCGGTAAGCCCGTTCGCGTGCGCCTGATGGAACCGCTCATCCCCGATCCCCGCGCGTGGGCGATCATCGCTTCGCAGGCGCGGCTCTACGAAGTGCGTGGCGCCCTCAACAATGCGGCCTTCATTTTGCGGGGCACGGATGCGCTCGCATTAGTGCATGCGATTTTTGGCGAAGGCGATGGTGGCGCGGCACAAACGCTCTCGCCGATCGAAGAAGAAGTGCTGCGACGCTTGCTGCGTTCGCTCGCGGCGACGCTAACGCCCGTGTGCGGAAGCATGCAGGAGGTTTTAGGAGCTCGCAACGCCGCCCCGAGTTTTTTGACGTTCTTCGAAGTGCTGATTGAGGAGCCGGCAGCCGTGCGCCTGGGCATCGCGGTGGCGCGCGAAACGCTGCCCGATCCCGGACCGACGCTGCGGCCGGAAGACCTCCTCGATGTGGAGCTTGAAGCGACTGCCGAGTTTGCTTCGGCCACGCTCGACGCCGTTAGACTGTTTTCGCTCTTGCCGAACGGGGTTGTTCGACTGCACACGAGACTGGATGCGCCGAGCCGGCTGAAGATTGGCGGCACGGCAATCGCGCTCGGTCAGTGCGGCACGCGCGGAGAACGGCGCGCCTTCTCGGTCGCAGGCGAGGGCGCGCCAAAGGGCTGATGCAGAAACCGACTGGAAGCGCCACGCCGAACCTCGAGCTCTTGATGAACGTGAGTTTGCACGTTACGGCCGAGCTCGGCAAGTGCAAGCTGTCGGTGCGGGATGTTCTGGGCATCGGCACAGGCTCGATCATCGAGTTGGACCGCCTTTGCACCGACCCGGTGGATCTTTTGGTCAACCACAAACTTGTGGCGCGAGGAGAAATCATCGCGGTTGATGAGAATTTTGGCGTGCGTATCACCGAGCTCATCGGCCACGGATCGTGAACGCGTGGTTGACCGTCGCCAACCACGCGCACGCAACGCTGCCGCTGGACATTCTCGCGGGCTTAGTGCTGCTTTCTCTAGCGCCGTTCGTCTTGGTGATGTCTACGTCGTTCGTACGCATCATCGTCGTGCTCTCACTGGTTCGCTCCGCGATCGGCGCAGCGGCTTTGCCGCCGAACACCGTCTTAACGGGGCTGGCGCTCGTTCTGACGCTGGTGATCATGGAGCCGACAATCGAGGCGATTTCACACCAAGCGATCGAACCCTACGGTCAGGGCCGTCTCTCGCAAACCCAATTGATCGATCGTGTCTCCAGTCCGTTGCGCGCGTTCATGCTGCGTCAAACGCGCGCCAAGGACATCACGCTTTTTTCGCACGTCGCGCATCGCCCGTCTGAAGCGCTTGCCAAAACGCCGATCCTCGTGCTCATTCCAGCCTTCGTGGTCGGCGAGCTGCGCAGCGCGTTTGCGATCGGCTTTGCGCTCTACCTTCCCTTCGTGGCGATCGATTTAGCCGTTGCCTCGATCCTCATGGGCCTGGGGATGTTCATGCTGAGCCCGCCGGTGATCTCGCTGCCGGCTAAGCTCCTCCTGTTCGTGATCGTCGATGGTTGGGCGCTCGTGTGCGGAGGCGTCGTTTCGAGTTTCCGCTAAGAAAAAGGGCAAACCATGCGGATCGATCAGGCTCTGGCGACCTTCCGGCCTTTTTTTTCGTTCGAGTTCTTCCCGCCCAAGAGCGACGAAGGCCAGATTCAACTATTTCGCACGATCGAAACGCTGTGCGCGCTGCACCCCTCGTTCGTGTCGGTCACCTACGGTGCCGGCGGATCGACGCGCGCCCGCACGACGGCTTTGACCAAACAGATTCAAAATGAGATCGGCCTCACCGCGATGGCGCATATCACCTGCGTCGGGCACTCGCGGCGCGAGCTGCGCGAGATCTTCTACGACCTCGAACAAGCCGGCATCGAAAACGTGCTGGCGCTGCGCGGTGATCCGCCGCGTGGAGAACCATTTATTGCACCCAAAGATGGGTTTGCTTACGCCTCGGACCTGGTCGCGATGCTGGCGCGCGACTTCCGTTTCACGATCGGCGGCGCCGCTTATCCCGAAAAGCACCTTGAAGCCGAAAGCTTCGAGGCCGATCTGCAGCACGTCGCCCTCAAGGTGCGCGCCGGCGCACAGTTCCTGATCACGCAGCTGTTCTTCGATAACGAATACTATTTTAGGTTTGTCAAGCGCACGCGAGAGGTCGGAATCACGGTGCCGATCCTGCCGGGAATCATGCCGATCACGAGCTTCGAACAGATCGCACGACTGACGGCGATGTGCGGCGCTGCGATACCCCCCAAGCTCTACGCCGAATTGCACGCACGCGCCGATCAGCCCGATGCGGTCAAAGAGCTGGGCGTTTCCTATGCGACGCTGCAATGTCAGGACTTGCTGGCGCGGGGTGCACCGGGCATCCATTTTTATACGCTAAACAAATCGCCCGCGACGCGGGCGGTCGTGTCGGCGCTGCTGGCGGCGACGGCCTGGCAGCCGACGCCGCGCAACGGCGTGTTTCTCGCCTAACTTAAACATCCGCGCAAGAATCTCGTAATACTCGACCCCTACACTCCGTCGGTGGACGCGTTCGATCGCCTCCTGCGCGAGTCGCTCTTGGTGACGGGCATCCTGTGCCTGCCGGCGCTCACGATTGCGACCGCGATCGGTACGCTGATAGCCGTCTTGCAGGCGGCAACGCAAGTCCAGGAGCAAACGCTCTCACTGCTGCCCAAGCTCGTCGCCGTCGGACTTGCGGTCGCGATCGGTGGGGGTTTCGGCATCCATCTGTGTGCCGGGCTCTTCGATGATGCGATTCGACAGTTGCCTGAAATTACGCACGGTCTGTGAGTGCAACGGCCCTGCTTGTCTTTGCACGTTGCGCGGGCTTTGTTTTTAGGGCGCCCGGCTTCTCGCATCCCAGCGTCCCACCGCCCGTGCGCGCTGGTCTGGCGTTCGTTTTCGCGCTTGGTCTGACGCCGGGAGTCGCCTCTGTCGGGCGCGTCTTCGGCGCGCAGTTGGTGCTTGCGGCGGTGACAGAAGTGGCGGTCGGGGCCGCCATCGGCGTGGCGGCAGCGGTGCTCTATGACGGCGCATACGCGGCCGGACGCGCGCTGGACGATTACGTCGGCATTCGCGGCAGCATCCCAAATGCAGCCCTCTTTGCGGCCAGCGGTTTTGGACGAATTTGGTCGCTCACGTTTCTCGCCGGCTTCTTTCTACTGGACGGGTATCACGTCGTGATCGCTGTCTTGGCGGATGGTTTTGCACGACTGCCTCCGGGAACGTTGCCGCAGAGCCCCGCATTCGCACAGTTTGCGATCGCGCTGCCCACCCTAATACTCAAAGCCGCGCTCTTAATCGCAGGTCCAGCCATCGTCCTGGTGTTCGTGGCGCAGTTCGCGCTCGGCACGCTCTCGCGCGCGATTCCGCGCTTCGCCAGCTTTACGCTTTCATTTCCAATCAGTTTTTCAGCAGCACTGATCGTCACGCTCGTGATGGTCCCACTGCTCTTTCCGGCAGCCGGGCGTCCATGGCTCTATATCCCGTTTCTGGGCGTCGGCCGATGAGCGAGAATTCGGGCGAGCGGCCTTTCGAAGCCAGTCCGGCACGCCTGCGCAAGGCGAGAGCGGACGGAGACGTTGCCCGGTCGGTTGACCTTACCGGCGCGTTCAGCTTCGCGGCCGCGCTGCTAGCACTCGTGATCGGGATGCCGGCGCTCGGCGCGCGCGCGATCGTTGTGCTGAGCAGTGCTCTGGCGCATCCGCAGGTCGACTCCGTAACGCCTGCGCTGATGCTTGCGGCTTACGGCCTCGTGCCGAGCGTGGCTGCCGCATGCGCGGCAGTCTGCACCGGTGTGCTGCAGGGCGGCGTGCGCTTGGGCGCGATAGGATTGAAGCTCGAACGCCTAAATCCGGCCGAAGGCTTGCGACGCATGCTTTCGCGCGACGTCGCCATGGCGGCGCTACGGAGCGCAGTTGCGATATGCTGCACGATCGGCATGCTCGCGCCGCTGATCTTCAGCGTGCTCTCACGTGGTCTGCAAAGCAACGATAGTACCGCGCTTGCGGGCCTTGCGTGGACGGGCGCCACGCGCATCGGCTTCACCGGCGCGGGTGTCGCGATCGTTTTCGGCGCGCTCGATTTTGGACTGGTCGTCGTTCGTTGGCGAAAACGCTTGCGCATGACCTTCGATGAACTCAAACGCGATCAAAAGGAAAACGACGGCGATCCAATGGTGCGGAGTCGGCGTCGTGCGCTGCAGCGTGAAATCTCGCGCGAAGGATTGCGACGGGTCCAAACGGCCGCCTTTCTGGTGGTCAATCCGGAGCACATTGCGATCGCGCTGGAATACCGGCCGCCCGAGGTACCCGTCCCGCGGGTGTTGATCCGTGCCGCCGACCAGGCTGCTTTGCGCGTACGCAAAGCTGCCGTTGAACACAACGTGCCGATCGTCGAAGAACGCGCGTTGGCGCAGGCGCTCTATGCCGCGACGCGCGCGGGTGACTGCATACCGAGGGACCTCTTTGTTGCCGTCGCGGCCATAGTCGCGGCTCTTGCGCGCGACGGTGTGATCGCGCCATGAAGAGCTGGCCCACCTATTCCTTTGCGGGAGCAGTTCTCTCGATCATTCTGATCCTGATCGTGCCGCTGCCGTCGGCTTTGCTCGATGTGTTCCTCGCGCTGAACATCTTCGGTTGCGCGCTCGTGCTGCTGATGAGCGTCACGATCACCGAACCGCTCGAGTTTTCGACCTTCGCGCCGGCGCTCTTGATCGCCACGCTCTTTCGGCTCGCCCTCGACGTCAGCGCCACGCGGCTGATCCTCACTCAGGGTCACCAGCCGGGAGGAGTGGGGGCGATCATCCCGGCCTTCGGTGAGTTCGTCGTGCGCGGTAACCTGGTGGTCGGCCTCATCGTTTTTGCGATTCTGGTGACGATTCAATTTATCGTGATCGCACAGGGCTCGCAGCGGATCGCCGAGGTCGCCGCGCGCTTTACACTGGACGCGATGCCCGGCAAACAAATGGCCATCGATGCGGAAGTGCACGCCGGGATCGTCGACGCGGAAACGGCCCGTTTAAAGCGTGCGCTCGTTCAGAAAGAAGCCGATTTCTATGGCGCGATGGACGGCGCGGGCAAATTCGTCAAAGGCGATGCGATCGCGGCGCTCGTGATCGTCATTCTCAACGTCGTGGGAGGCATCGTTGTCGGCATCTGCTACCACGGACTCTCGTTGGTCGATGCGCTGAACACGTTTGTGCTGCTTTCGATCGGCAACGCTTTGGTAACGACGCTACCTGCGCTATTGATGTCGATTGCGATGGGCATGATGGTGACGCGGGTCGCAGCCGACGGCTCCTTGGGCTTCGATCTCGCTACGCAGATCTTGGCGCGGCCCGAACTCTTGCGTGCCGCCGGCGGCCTGGTGCTCTTGCTAGCACTCGTTACTGCACTGCCGCGGCCGGTATTCTTGATCCTAGGAGCGAGCGCGCTAGCGGCAGCGCAGCTCGCCGTGCGCAACAAAGCCGCGGCCGGCGTTCGCGAAGCAAGAGCCGCGGAACGCGCGCGGCGCAACGCGATTCGGCGCCCGGAAATGGCGCTTGGCCTCGTGGGCGTAGACGCCGTCTGCATCGAATTGGGCGCAAGTCTGGCGCCGATGCTTGCGCCGCCGGCTTCGGAGCAGCTCCTCGACCGGATCGGCGAGGTGCGCCGCGCGCTGGCCGCCGACATCGGCGTCGTCCTGCCGGGAGTGCGTCTGCGCGATGATCTCGCACGCGATGCCGACTCCTACGCGATTCGGGTACGCGACGAATTGGCGGCTCAAGGTACGCTGCGCCTCGATGCACTCCTTGCCGTATGCGAACACGCGCAGTTGGGATCGATTCCCGGCGAAGATGTGTTCGAACCGATCTACGGTTTGCCGTCAAGATGGATCGCGCCGGCCGACCGCGAGGCTGCCGTGACGGCCGGAGCGCTGGTGTTCGACCCGATTTCGGTCATCGGCTCGCATTTGGCGGAGGTCGCGCGATCGCATGCGGCCGCTTTGGTCGGGCGCCAGGAACTGCAAACGCAGCTAGAACACCTTCGCTCGATCGTTCCAGCGCTGATCAAGGAAATCGGGACCGAAGCGTTGCCGCTTGCCTTGGTGCACAAGGTATTCACGCTGCTCCTGCGCGAACGCGCTTGGCCGCGCGACCCAATCCTGGCGCTCGAAGCGATCGTTGACGCTTCGCTGCACACGCGCGAACCTCGGGAAATTGCCGAAAACGCGCGGCGGGTGATTATCCCCGCGCTACTGCGGCGTCGCAAGACCGTCGTTTTGGAACCTTTGATCCTGGCGCCGCAGACCGAACGAGAGCTGGCCGGCGCATGGGTTCCTTCATCCGAGGGTCCCTTAACCGCGCCCGACCCCGCACTTGCGCTCGCGCTGCGCCGCTCTGCCGTTCGGTACTGCGAGGAAGTGCCGCGGGAACACGCGGCGGCTGTCTGCGGCGCGCACCTGCGGCCGATGCTCTCGGATTTTCTCACGCGAGCGGGCATCGGGCTGGAGGTCTACTCTTACAGCGAGCTTCCGCCGGAGGTTCAGTTGGTGCCCCGCGCCGTCTTCGGCGACGAGGATGCACCGGCTTTGGCTTCTTAGGCCAAACGCCGCTCCCCAGCGGGGCGCTTCGGCGCCGGCCGTCCGCCAGGGGCGGCGTTTTAGGTTTGACGCTCCCCGATTGGGCCTGCTACAATTCTTGCGCTTAGCGCCGCGGGCGGCTTTTAGGGCCCCGAGGTGAGCCGCATCTTGGGGAGATCATGAGCTGGAATAGACTGCAGAACCCTATGAAGGCGTTGGTCGTCCTGGCCATCGCCGGCTTTTGCATCTGGGCGATCCTGCCCATTCAAAAGAAGATTCATCTCGGCTTGGACTTGCAGGGCGGGGTGCGCGTTCTGCTCCAGCTCAACCCGAACGCGCAGGTGCCGCGCGTCAACTCTCAAGTGCAAGCCGAGGTGGAGCAGGTCATTCAGAACCGCATCAACGGTTTGGGCGTGACCGAACCCGTGATCACCCGCGTCGGCGGCGACCGCCTGATGGTCGAGCTGCCCCAAGTGAAGAATCCGGATGAGGCGACCAAGACGCTCAAAGAAGTCGCGCAGCTTGAATTCAAGATCGTTCCCGATGCGATTGCCGCGCGCGCCGATCGCGATCCGAAGTACGCCCGCGATCCGAAGGGCGCCTATAAAGACAGCGGTGCGGTCGTGTATTCAGGAGCCGAGTTGAAGAACGCCGTTTCCGGCTATCAGAGCTCGAGCAACAACCCCGTCATCTATTTCTACACGAAAAACCCGCGTAAATTCGGCGATCTGACCCAGAAAAACTTGGGTCGCCGGCTCGGAATCTTCCTCGATCAGCACTATATCGAATCGCCGGTCATCAAGGCGCCGATCTTCGATTCCGGCGTTATCGAGGGCCAGTTCACGCAAGAGGACACGATCCGCCTCGCTAACGAGCTCAATGCGGGCGCGCTGCCGGTCGGCATCACGATCATCGAAAACGACACGATCGGCCCGACGCTGGGCGCCATCGACCTGCGCAAGTCGCTCTATGCGTCGATGCTTGGGCTAGGTCTCGTACTGGTGTTCATGATCGCCGTGTACCGTCTGCCTGGTCTATTGGCCGACGTCGCGCTGGTCGTGTACGTGCTGATGATGCTCGGACTCTTGGCGAGCGCTAAAGCGACGCTCACGTTGCCGGGCATCGCCGGGTTCGTACTCTCGATCGGCATGGCGGTCGATGCGAACGTCTTGATTTTTGAACGGCTCAAGGAAGAATTGTGGTCGGGGAAGACGCTGCGTGCGGCGGTCCGCACGGGTTTCGCACGCGCTTTTACGGCGGTCTTCGACAGCCACTTCACGACGATCGTCGGCGCGGGCGTGCTCTTCATGCTCGGCACGGGCACGGTGAAGGGCTTTGCCTACACGCTGTTTTGGGGAACGGTCTTTTCGCTGATCACGGCTGTTTTCATCACCCGATTCTTCGTGGATACGATGGTTGACAACAACCTGATCACCGCGCCGCCGGCCTATGGCGTGAACCCGAAGGATATCGGCACGCTCGCGAAAGTGAGCGCATAACCGATGCTCTTCCGCAGGCTGAACTGGAACATCGTCGGCTGGTTCCGCATCGTCTCGCTGATCTCGTACATCGTCATCGGCGCGGGCCTTGCGGTCATGGTGTATCATTCGGTGAGCGCACCGGGCGGTGGCTTCCAACCCTCGCACGCGCTGCGGTTGGGCCTCTCGTTTACCGGCGGCACGGACATCGATGTCAAATTCGCGCGCCCCGTCTCGCAAGCTCAAATCAAGAGTGCCCTATCTTCGATCGGCGTTACGGATGAACGCATTACTGCGGTCGGCGCGCGCGGCAACGAGCCCGCCGGCGAACGCTACTCGATTCAAACTCAGACGGCGCTCGGCAACGACACAAGCTCGATGTGGAATGCGCTCGGCAGCGTCGCGCCGATCGATCGCGGCCAATCGCAGATCGCATCGGTAGGGCCTTCGCTGGGTCGCGAGTACTTGGCCAAGGCGATCTGGGCGCTGGTCATCGCGCTGAGCATTCAGTTCCTCTATATTGCATTTCGGTTCGGCTGGAACTATATTTTTGGCCTCGTGACGGTGATCGCGCTCGTCCGCGACGCGATGATGATGATCGGCATCTATGCGATTGCCGATCGGCGCGCCGACGATGCCTTCCTCGCGGCCGTACTGACCGTGATCGGCTACTCGGTCATGGACACGATCGTCATCTTGGACCGAATCCGCGAAAACACTCGCCTGATGGTCGACGTGCCCTACGACCGGATCGTCAACACCTCGATCTTGCAGACGATGACGCGCTCGTTCAATACGCTCGCGACGGTCGTGATCACGCTGGTCGCGCTGCTGGCGCTCGGCGGCGGCTCGCTGCAAAACTTCGCGTTCGCACTGCTCGTGGGAATCTGCTCGGGCGGATACCACTCGATCTTCTACTCGGCGCCGCTGGTCTTGGTGTTTCGCAAACGACAAATGGAGGCGGCTGCGCGTCGGCGCCGGTTTGGTCTTGCCAACGACCGCAGTAAGACCGCGCGTACGGTTTTCGAGGCTAAAGCGCTCGGCAGCCGAGGCGGCGTGGACCGCCTGGACATCATCCAAAAGCGACGCGAGCGGCGCGAAAAGGCTAAGGCGGCGTCGCGCGGGACGCCAAGTCCGGCGCGCTACCGGCGCAAGCGCTCCGACGACGTCGCAGTCGTCGAGCCGGAGCCGGACGCGTTTGAGCAAGAGCTCGATCCGCTCGACGCGCAAAACGCTGGATTGGACGAGCAAGCCTTCGAACAAGGCCACGAAGAGATCAATCTGAACCTCGAGGAGTTCGAGCCGCAAGCGCCGCTTGCCGAGCATGAATCGGCGAAAACGCAAGAGCGGCCTTAACGGTTTGCCGCTTCCGACGCCGTCGGAGGCGGCGTTCGAGAAGCTCCTGGCATCGTTCGAGGGGTCAGCCGGCAACGATGACCAAACGCCTCATGCGCTGAGCCCGGCCCACCCTGAGTTTGCGAGTCCGCTTGGCGAATCAGCCGACGATTTTGTCGGTCGTCTTTTTGAACAGAAGCAAAAGTTCTTAGCTCCGCGCACGATCGGCGAAGCTGAGCACTTCAACACCAAAATCGTGGGCGTCTCGTTTGAAGGTCGCCAAGACATCGTGGCCGGGCTACGCCCGAACGATCGCCTGACGCTGGAGCGCCAACCCGACAACCCGCAAGACCCTAATGCCATCGCGGTCCTCTACGGCAACTTGCAGCTCGGCTACATCCGGGCCGAGCATGCGGTCCACCTCGCCCCCAACCTCGATGCGGGCGTCACGTATCGATCCCACGTCACCTCGCTTACCGGAGGCGGCGACCGTCACCGCGGCGTCAACATCGTCGTCGAGCGCGTGCGCTCCTCGCAAATGGTGTCGATGCGGAGCGCAACGATGGAGCGAGATGCGCAGGGGATTCGCCGGGCCTTGATCGGAGAGCAGCCGGTGCGCCGCGAACAACAAGCCGTACTCGAGCGCGTGGAGTGCGCGAAAAACACTCTCGCGGTGCTTGGCACGGGACGCGGGAAGTCTTTTTGCTTCCAATATCCGGCTGCCGTGCGGGCGCTGGAAAGCGGGCAGAAGACCGTTGCAGTCTATCCCTTACGTGCGTTGGCAAACGATCAATACGAAGCGCTCCGCCGCCGCTTTGACGGCTTGGGACTACGGATGTTTCGCGCCAACGGCTCGATTGACGCGGACGAGCGCACTGCGCTGATGGATGCGCTGCACGACGGAAGCTGGGATCTGCTCTTTGCGACGCCGGAATTTCTGCAATTCCATCGGGCGGCATTTTCGAGGTCGAGCCTTCCGGCGCTGGTCGTCGTCGATGAAGCGCACCATCTCTATGACTCGCGACATCGACCCGCGTATGGCCGCCTGGGCGAGGTCATTCGCGGCTTGGAGGCGCCGCAGGTTCTCGCGCTCACTGCAACCGCGGGCGACGCTGCATTCGCTCACGTCGTGCGAGAACTAGCAATTGAGTCCTGGGTGATCGATCCGACGGTGCGCGAGAACCTGAGTGTGATCGACGCGCGCGAGCGTGCGGATAAGCATGGCTACCTGCGTCAGCTCTTCGATGATTCCGGCCGAGGCATTGTCTATTGCAATTCTCGTCCAGAGAGCGTCAAGGTCGCAGAACGCTTGCGAGCCGCCTTCGGCAACGAAGTCGCCTACTACCACGCGGGCTTAGGACCCACGGAACGGTTGGCGGTCGAAGAGCTCTTTCGCAACGGCACGCTGCGCGTGGTCGTCGCTACCTCCGCGTTTGGAGAGGGTATAGATCTGCCCGATGTGCGCGAGGTCGTACACTACCATCTGAATTTCAATTTCACGGAGTTCAATCAGCAGGCCGGCCGCGCGGGAAGGGACGGAAAACCAGCCCGCATTCATTTGCTCTTCGGAGAGCGCGACCGCAGTCTCAACGAGTACATCATCGACTGCCAAGCGCCGACCTTGACCACGCTTCGTGAGATCTACAAGGGAATGCGTGGACTATCGCCGAGCAACGAGGTCCGCATGACGCTCGTGGACGTCGCGCGGACGCTTGACCTGCAGCGGGTAAAAGAGGCGACAATCGGTGCAGCCGTGCGCATTTTCGAGGATTCCGGTTTGGTGGAGTTGGGCACCGGCGAAGAGGGGCGCTTCATCCGTTTTCTGCCGGCGCGCGGACGCGTGGACCTCACCAAGAACGAACGGTTTGCTGAAGGCGAGGCGGAGCGAGAAAGCTTTGCGCGCTTTTCCGAATTCGTGCTGACGGCGAGCGCGAGCGCGCTCGAGAACATCATCAACCGACCGATCTACCCGCAAAATGTCGAATTGATGAAGTAGGCTTACGCGATCGTTCGCGCGATCGCATCGCCATCGACGGTCCTATAGAACGCGTTGTTCGTTTCGGAAACTCTGGGCGCCCATGGATCGACTTGGTCCGCGCGCACCGGAAAATGCACTGTCGGCCCCGCCGCGTCGCTATAGTTCGCGTCGCCGAACGGCGCGACGTCGGCGCTTTCTTTGTGCGCGAGCACGGTCGAGGCGACCGCCTGTTCTGCCGTCTTGGCTTCGGTGCGAAGCGCGCCGGGCAGCCGCTCGTCGCTGGCCAGCGCATCGTAAAGGGCGATTGCCGGCCGATCCGCACGCCACGGCATGCCGTGGGAATGCGGAAAGCGCACCATCCCGTCGATGGCGGCCGCATCTTCCCTAACGGCGCGCGTTGTGCTCGGCGACGAACGTGCGATAGCGTCGTTGAGCGCTTTGACGTCCCGCTCGATGCGCGTCCACTTGAGCGTCGAAAGGTCCAGCACGTCGAACGCGGCGGCGGGATGCCATGCCTCGGCGCCAACCTTGTATTCGAAACGCATGACCCCATCGGCCAAGGCCTTCGCCATCGAGCGCGGATCATCGAGATGGTCGGCGATCGTCGGCGCAACCGTCGTGGGCGTTCCGGGAGAAATCATCGTTTCGGGACTCGCTGCTAAGAATCGCACACCGGCGTGGGAAAGCTCGTCGGCAAAGCCCAGGCTTGCCATCAGGCATTGATTGGCAACGATGCCGTCGACGCGCCGGCCCGCGTCCTCCGGATGCGCCTTCGCGTGCAAACGAACGCCTTGCGCGATCGCGGCGGCGATGCCGTCAATCGACATGATCTTTCGCGCGCTGTCCGCCTCCAAGCCGCCGCCGTCGCCGGCGCCATGGTCGCTCAACTCGATCCAGGTTTGCTTTGCGGCGCTGGCTTGTGCTCGATCCAAAGTTCGGGCTACGAAATTTGCGAGGTTCTCGGGCGATGCCATGTCGTGGGCAGCCTCGCTAGCTGCGTCACGCACTTGCCCATCTGAAATCGCGTAGGTGTGCGTTTCCAGGCCATCCGAGTTGCGTGAGGTTGTATCTTCTATTGCAAAATCGATGCGGTGATCGCTTTGGCTGATTTGCACGGCTTGGGCGAGCGTCACGGCTTGCGATCGATCGAGATTGTTGTCGCCGTCGCGGTAGATGCCGAATTCCAGTGTTCGCCGGACGTTGGTAACGCTCTGCATCGAGCCCTCCTAAAGAAAAGTTTCCTTAAGAGCACTCTGCGACGGCGACCCTCCCTGGAAAGACCCGCTTTATGCCGTTACGAGTGGCACTGCGCGGCGCCACGGTCGGTAAAGCTCTTGCCCGCTTCCGGCTTGAAGGTCCAATCATAGCTACCTTCACGCAGGTGGAGGATCAGAATGCCGAACGTCGTGTTGTTGCGCACCTCGCTGTTCGGCTCGATCTTCGTGAAGACGTAGTGACTTCGCCCACCGGTTCCCGCGATGAATTCGCGGACGCCGTTACGGGGATCTGCGCCTCCCGTCGGCGTCTGCGGCCCAAACCGTTCGTAGAGATGATCGTGCCCGTTGAGTACGACGTCGGCTTTGGCCGCGTAGAGATCTTCCCAGAACGCAGTATAGGTTGGATCGCTGTGATGGTGACCCGACGAGAAGCGCGGTTGATGCCAATAGGCCAGGATGCAACCGTGGTTACGACGAGCGAGATCGCTTTTGAGCCACTGCTCCTGCGCCGAGCCACGATTGCAGCCGCCGATGTCGCCGCAGTTCGCGTTGATCGCGATGAAGTGCCAACCGCCACGGTCGAAGCTATAGTAGCCTTTGGCCGGGTCGCCTGCGCGCGCCGAAAAGTATACAAAGTAACCGGCAGCGTGCGGCGTTTCGTATTCGTGGTTGCCGGGAACCGGCCGCGTGATGTTCAGGAATTTGCCCCACGTCTTCGCATACATCGTTTGGAACGCCGAGAGCGCGCCCACCTGGTACTGCTCGTCGCCGAGCGGCAGCACCAAGTCGGGATGCGCGCTCGCGATCAGCTGCGCGGTCGCTCCCATGTGGCAAGCCACAGGCGAGGCATCGTCAGGGTCGGCCCTCTTCGTCTGCGCGTCGCAGGCAATGTCGCCGGCGGCCACAACTGTCAAGGCTTTGGTTGCCGTGGGCGCCGGTTTCGGTGTGAGCGCAAGGAGCAGCGTCGCCATCCCGAGGGCGGAAATGACCACGCTCATCCTTTTGATGCGACGCATCCCACTTTTTCGTTAAAATCCCGTCAGTTTCATCGATCCGCTCACGGTCGAGAACGAGATCGGGGCGCCGCCGCCGTTGATCTGGCCGCTGATGTTCGTGCCCACCGTTGCGTCGGACTTCGGCAGGGCGAGGTTCGATGAAAAATCGCCTGAGACGCTGTGCACGCTTACATTAGCTCCAGCGTTCTTTGGAATCCGCAGAGAAATATCGCCGCTGACCGACGCGGCTTTGAGGTGGCGCGACCGGTTGAGGGCGCGGACCGAACCGTCGATGTTGCCTGAGGTCGTCTTCAGGTCGAGGCTGCCGTCGCCGTCGGTCACCTCGACGTCACCGCTGACCGAACCGGCATCGATATCGTTGCGAACGCCGCTGACGGCGACGTCACCGCTCACGTTGGCCGCGCTGACTGCTAGATGTTCGGGCACATGGATCTGAATGTCGACCGAGCCATCGGCGCGCGAGCCGAAGCCGAGAAAGGACCTCGGGTATTGCGGGCGGATCACAAGCTCGTCGCCGGAGCGTTCTACGCTGATCGTGATCTTGTGCAGGGCGGCGTCATCCGTTGCACGCACGAGTGCGTTCACGTCAACGTCCGGCCGGCTCCACCCACGTACCTCAATCCGCCCGCTCACGTTCGTAACGCGAGCGCGCTGCAGGCCGCTCGCGGGAACCGATTGGTGGATGCGCGCGCTGACGCGATAGTTTCGTGAGGCGTCCACCGACCAGTAGCAGCCAACCAGCGCGAATGCGGCCGCGAAGGCGCAGGCCGTGAGCAGCATCATTCGTTTTAGCATAATACCCCTGATAGGGTACGGCCCAGGTTGTCGATCGGTTTCACTGCCCTAGCTTCCTAGCGTGGTTGAGGCGGGCAATCTTTGAGCAAGGTGTACCCGTCCGGCGTCGAGTGCTGCACGACGTACTGCACGAGCGCCGGCTCATTGGGCGCCCTGTCAGAAGGCGGGGGCTGGAATGGGATCGGCGCATCCGGATGCAAGCGCTCGTTTTGCGCCGACCACGGATCGGCGGCCTCGCTAGGGTAGTACCACAGCCAGTCTAAAAGCAACATCTCGGAATGGCCGTCCGGGAAATGCACCGTCATGCGGATCGTTTCGCGAAACGCGCCGCTCTGGTGGTCGTAGATGGGTTCCGCGTGCGGGACGAATTCCACGTAACCGCAGGGCTCGCCAGGTGCGGCATAATTTCCGTTGCCGCGGCCGCCCGAGCCAGTGCCGGTGCCCTGCCCGCCGGTTCCCGTACCTGTGCCCGAAGAGGTACCGCCCGCGCCGGTCGCTCGACCATGCCGGGTCAGCCCGGGACCCCCGGCCGCAACGCGGGGCACGACGATATGCTCGATGCGCGGCGCGTGGTGAATCGTACGCGCGATCGATTTTGCCGCGCCTTCCTTCAGTGCTGCGCGCGGCGGCGCGGCCGGCGCCGTATTTTGGATAGGCGAGATCACGGGCTGCGGCGTGCTGACCGGCTTCGGGGTCGCGGTTGGTTTCGGGCTGGGCGTCGTCAGTTTGATATGCACCACGACGGCAACCTGAACGCGTTCCGGAGCTTCGCGGGCCGGGGCCGAATGGATGAACGCGCCGGCAAGCTCGTGCAGGGCAATCGCGATCGCAAATGCGATCGCCAACCGGCGCCCGTATTCGTCGTCGTTGCCGAAGAAAGAAGAGAGCCATCCGCGCGAGGCGGATGACTCTGACTGGTGCCTGTAGTGCGTGGCTAACTCAACCGCCGGTTTACTTCGGGTTTACCCCATACGTGCGAAAATACCAGTCGCGGAACTGCTGGTCGGTTGGGTAGTACGCGTACTTGTTGTAAAACCACGAGCGAAACGCTTCTTGTCTGCGCGCTTGCTCACGCAGCTCGGCTTGTCGCTCGCGCTTCTTGTGATTGTAGTTTGTAACGAGCAAGGCCGCCGCGGCGCCGCCCACCAGGATGTTGCGGGTGCTTGCGGCCCCGTCCGCGAGAGCGGGTGCTAGACCTCCGAACGTGATTGCCGCCGCCAGGGCGGATGCGAGAATCGTGTGTTTCATGCCGATCCTTTCTCCTAGCGCTACCGCACTCAACGAAAAGGCGGTAGCCCACGTTCCACGAATTCCTTGCCGCCGTGGACGTGGCGTCATTAGTACGATCAATTCCCGATTTCCCGATTCCAGGCATCCTTTTTCGCGACATCACGCCGCTTTTGCGGGACAAAGAGGGCTTCCGGGCGGCGATCGACCTCTTCGTCGACCGGTGTTCCGGGCGGGCGATCGATTACGTTGTCGGTATCGAAGCCCGAGGATACATGCTCGGCGCGGCCGTCGCGTATGCGATCGGCTCCGGATTCGTTCCGGTCCGCAAGCCGGGCAAGCTGCCGGGCGCCAAGCTCAGCGAAGAATACGCCCTCGAATATGGAACCAATTCGCTGGAGATCCATGATGACGCGGTTGGCCAGGGCCAGCGGGTGCTGATCGTGGACGATCTGCTGGCGACGGGCGGCACGGCGAGCGCAACGCGCAAACTCCTCGAGCGCCTCGGCGCAACGATCGAGGGGTTCGCGTTCCTGATCGAGCTCAAAGATCTGCACGGGCGGGACAAACTCGGCGACGCCAACGTTACTACGTTCATCCAATACTGATTGCTCTGTAGGAGGCCCCCCTTGCGTTTTTTTGGCTTGATTTCCACGTCCGCCCTCGTGCTCTCGTTTTGGGCGCTTCCGGCGCTCGCCCAAGCTCCATCGCCGGCCCCCAGCGCGCCGCCCGCGGCGGCCGCAGCGCCGGCTGAAGACCCGACCATTACCAAGTTGGCTCGCTCTCAAATCGATATGTTCCGTGACGGAAAGATCGATCGCAGCAAATTCAGTGCAGAGGCTAGCGCGCGCATCCCTGATTCGATGATCGCGCAAGTGGCGCAGCTTCTCGCACGTGGCGGCGCGGTAAAGACCTTTGCCTACGCGGGCACCGTGGCGCAGGGCGGCCTGCAGGTCTCACGGTACAACGTGACGTTCGAGCGGCCGATTTCGATACCCGAAGCGCCCACGCTGCCAACGACCGATCGATGGATGGAGTCCCTGTCCACCGACAAAGACGGCCGGATCAGCTACCTCCTTTTTGCGCCCAACCCGTAATCGCACGCCCGCACCTAAGCTTCAGGAGTCTTCAATGCGTTTTTTCTTATCGATTCCGCTATCCGCGTTGGCGCTGTGCGCGCTTCCGCACTTGGCCCAGGCGGCCGCGCCCGCCTCGGGGACGCGACTTGCAGCGGCTGCTCCGAGTACGCCGGCAGAAAACCCCGCGCTAACCAAGATTGCCCGGGCGGAGATCGATGCTTGGGAGAGCGGCAAGCTCGATCGCTCAAAGTACACCGACCAGGCGAACAAGCAGATCACCGACGATATCGTGACCCGCGCCTCCAAGCTGATGGGGCCGCTCGGGGCGCCGACATCGTTTAAATACGTCGGCCACGCTCAGCAGTCTGGTTTGGACCTGACCAACTATGAAGCCGTGTTCCCGCAGGTCACCCTGATCGAGTCGATCGCCCTCGACGCAAGCGGGAAGATCGCGTTCATCGGCTTCGCTCCAAAACAGTAGCCGCCGGGCCGGCCTTTGCATCCCCCGGCGCCCCTGTGGCATGATAGGAAGATAGGGATGCACGCGTGACGATCGACGAGCTGATTGCCAAGGTCCACTCCTACGACCCGTCCCTGGACGGGTCGTGGCTTAAGCGCGTCTACGACGCGGCTTGCCATGCCCACGAAGGGCAGCACCGGGCCTCGGGCGAGTCCTTCATCGAGCACCCGCTCGCGGTGGCCGGCGTCTTAGCGGAACTGGAGATGGACCGCGCGACGATCGCCGCAGCAATTCTGCACGACGTCGTTGAGGACACCTCAATCACGAGCGAGGAAGTGGCCGCCGCCTTCGGCCCGGAGATCGCCAAGCTCGTGGAAGGCGTCACCAAGCTGACGCGTATTCCGTATCAATCCAAGGAAGAAGCGCAGGTTGAGAACTTGCGCAAGATGTTCATGGCAATGGCCAAGGACATTCGCGTGATCATTATCAAGCTGGCGGATCGCCTGCACAACATGCGCACGCTCGCGAGCTTGCCGCCGGCTAAGCAGACGGCCATTGCCCGCGAAACGCTCGACATCTACACGCCCATCGCCCATCGCTTGGGAATTTGGAAGATCAAATGGGAGATGGAGGACCTCTGCCTGCGTTACCTCGATCCAGAAGGCTATCGCGACATCGTGGATCGAGTTGCGAAGTCCCGCACCGAACGCGAGGCGTCGGTTGAGTCGGTGATCGATTCACTGCGCAAGCAGTTTGCGGACATCAGCATCCATGCCGAGATTCAAGGCCGGCCCAAACACTTTTTCTCGATTCACAGCAAGATCAAGCGCGGGCGCGAATTCTCGGCGATCTACGATCTGACGGCGATTCGCGTCATCGTCGAGTCGGTGAAAGATTGTTACGGCGCGCTGGGCGTCGTACATTCGCTATGGACGCCGCTGCCGGGTCGCTTCAAAGACTACATCGCGATGCCCAAACCGAACATGTACCAGTCGTTGCATACGACGGTCGTAGGCCCGCAGGGCGAACCGCTGGAGATCCAGATTCGCACGTGGGAAATGCACCGTACGAGCGAGTACGGAATCGCGGCGCACTGGCGCTATAAAGAGGGCGGCAAGGCCGATCAGTTCGAGAACAAGCTTTCCTGGCTGCGGGCTTTGCTCGAGTGGCAGAAGGACATGCGCGACTCGCGCATGTTCATGGAGCATCTCAAGCTCGATCTCTTCGATAGCCAAGTCTTCGTTTTCTCGCCTAGAGGCGATGTGTACAGTATGCCGGCTCAGGGCACGCCGCTAGACTTCGCCTACGCGGTTCACACCGATGTCGGAAATCACTGCGTCGGCTCAAAGGTAAACGGACGCATCGTTCCGCTCGACCATGCGTTGCAGAACGGCGATATCTGCGAGATTCTGGTCAATAAGAAATCCGGCCGGCCCTCGCTCGACTGGCTATCGATCGTCAAGATGTCGAGCGCCAAGCACAAGATCAAGCAGTGGTTCCGCAAAGAGCGTAAAGAAGAGAACGTTTTGGCAGGGCAAGAAGCCGTCGAAGGGGAGCTCGCGCGCCATCACATGCGACCAGACACCGCGCGTGGCGAGCCGCTCGAGCGCATCGCGCAGCGCATGAATTACTCTTCGGCGACCGACCTCTTTGCGGCGATCGGCTTCGGCGATGCCTCGCCACAAACGGTCGTCAATCGTCTGCGCGAAGAACTCAAGGGCAGCAATGTCGTCGAGTTGTCCAAGCTCGAACGCCCGACGTCCGTTTCACGGCGCGTCGCCCGCAAGAGCAGCGAGATTCGAGTAGCCGGCGTCGACGACGTGCTCGTGCGGCTATCAAAGTGCTGCAGCCCCGTGCCGGGCGATCCGATCATGGGCTATGTGACAATCGGCAAGGGCGTTTCGGTGCATCGCGCGGATTGTCCGAACGTCAGTTATATGAACGCGACGCCGGAGCGGGTCCTCGAGGCAACCTGGGTTGGTACGACCGAAGTCACCCACTCGGTCGACATTGAAATTGACGCTCTCGATCGTCCCGGACTATTACAAGACATCATGGCGACGTTTGCCGAGCTCAAGACGGTCGTCTCCTCGGTCAATGCGCGCGTGAAGCGTGACCGCGACGCCGTCATCAGCTTGACCGTGCAGATCCGTGACCTCGAACATCTGCATACGATTTTGCGCAAGGTAGAAAAGTTGCGCGACGTGCGCCGCGTCTATCGCGTGACCAAGCGCGAAGCGCGCAGCGCCGGCGGCTAGCTGCTCCCAACTCCCGGTTCCGGTGCTTTACTCGTCGGCGTGGCGCTGGTTTCCGGCGCGCTGAACAGCGTCGCGGGCGGTGGCAGCTTCTTGACGTTTCCAACGCTGATCTTTACCGGCGTCCCGCCCATCAGCGCAAACGCGACGAGCAACTTAGCCTTGTGGCTGGGCACGATCGGGAGCGCGCGCGGCTACCGGGAAGAGGTCCGCGAACATCGTCATTTGCTGGCCTGGGCGATCGGCGTAAGCCTGATCGGGTCGCTGCTCGGCGCGATCTTGCTCCTCCACACGCCCGAACGCACGTTCACGAAGCTGATTCCGTTTCTGCTGTTGTTCGCGACGCTCGTGTTCGGGCTCTCGCCGTTATTTGCGCAGCGGTCAGTGGTGCGCGTCGCGCGCCGCCATTCGCCGCTGCAACTTGTGGCCCAATTTGCCACGGCGGTGTACGGTGGATACTTTGGCGCCGGCATGGGTTTCGTGATGCTCGCGATTCTCGGTTTTTCGGGGCTGCCGAGCCTCAACGCAATGAATGCAGTCAAGAACGTGTTAGCGGTTGCGATCAACGGCGTCGCGCTCGTGCCGTTCATGATCGCAGGAATCATCGAGTGGCCCCAGGCGCTGCTGATGGCCGTGGGAGCGGTTATAGGCGGCTACTTCGGCTCGCGGATCGCGCGCCGTCTGCCCGCGCGGCTCGTTCGCGGCGTCGTCATCGCCATCGGAATAACGATGACGGCGTATTTCTTCTTTCGGAGATAAGATGGGACAATTCTCGATTGCCTGTTATCACCCCAAGACCGGAAAAGCCGAAGACCTGCTGCAGCTTACGCGCGAGCGTGGCTTGAATATTTGGGACGTACTCAGGTTAGCTTTATGACGGTACGCATTCCCTATGGTATGCTGTGCGGTATGCGCTCTATTTCCAGCGCCACGCCGTGAGGTGGATTGTCGTACTGGGTGTGCTCGTCTTGACGGCGTGCGCGGCCCTTGAAAATGCGGGCCGTCCCTCATATGACGGTCCTCTGCACAAGCCGCTCTGGCACGTCGCGGATATCGAGATCGCCGATCAGCCGATCGTCAGCGCCGGGGTGGTTTATGCGATCGGACAACCGTGGGGGACCAGCACATACCGTATGTACGCAGTTGACGCCAAAACCGGAACGCTGCGCTGGAGCGCAGGTACGAAGGCGGCACACCTGGTCGCGGTTGCCGGTCCGACGATCTTTGCATCCGGATCGGGCGTATTCGAGGCGCACGACTCGCGCAATGGGCGCGCCGTGCGCAATCCGCTGCCGCAAGCATTCTCCGCGATCGCCTTCGCCGACGGAGTGACGTACGCCACCGCTCCCAACAAGATCGTCGCCGTCGATACGGCCGGAACCGTGAAATGGTCGCGGGCACTGCCCGTCAGTCAGATACGGCTACCTCCGGTAGTTGCCGGGCGCAACGTCTACGTTACGGGTGTCAATCCTCACCTTGACGGACCCGACGCGTATGGTGCGTACGCCTTCGATCGTGCGACGGGAGCGCAGCGTTGGCAGATCGTCGAAAAATACCCTACGCGATTGATCGAGGGCGTGCTGGCCGACGAGCGACGGGCCTACGTACGGGAGTGGTTGCAAAGCAAGCAGATCTTTCTCATCGGCAGCAGCGTTGTGACCGTCGATGCGGCAACGGGGAAGCCGCAATGGGAGCGCCGCAGCGACGGTTGCACCGACGCTCCTAACTTGCTTGAAACGCAATGGCTAATCGCCTGCGACGGGTACGTCGGGAGTGGAACGGCATATCAAGCACTCGATCGAAGAACCGGCGTCGCGCTATGGCGCGGCGTCACCGGCTGGAACTACGACAGCTACGCGCCGTTCGGGATCTACGCCGTCGTTGCCGATCGCCGCGTCCATCAGGTGCTCAACGAAAACAACGACAAGAGCTACGACAGCTTTCTCACGTTCGTCGATCGGCGAAGCGGCCGCGAGCTCTGGCGTTCACCCATGCTGACGCTTGCGGATTCCACCAAGCCCGCAATCGGCGGCGGCATCGGCGTCGTCGGAAGCAAGGCTTTTTCGTTTAACGACGTCCACGGCACGCGCGACGTTACGGGGCTCTGGGCCTGGCGACTCCAGCCTTAGGATGAGAGCACAACTGAGCGCATCTCTCCACCGTGGACGATGTGTGAACAGGCCCTAATTTAGAGCGTTGGGACGCGTTCGGGCTGGGGCACTCGCGGTTTCCGTTCCCGCTCCGTGGGGACCAACTTCGGTGCAAAGCGCGGCTCGATGTGCTCTGCCACCCAAAGGTAGAGCGTCGGGATCACGACGAGCGAGAGCAAGGTCGAGCACAAGAGTCCACCGATAACGACCGTTCCAAGCGGTGCCTGAGTCTGGCTGCCCGCCTCAAGGCCGATCGCAATCGGAGTCATGCCGCCGATCGTCGCAAGCGTCGTCATCACGATCGGACGCAGCCGAATCGGCGCCGCTTGCAGCAATGCGTTGCGCGTGCTCTGCCCTGCGCGTCGGAGTTGATTCGTAAATTCGACCACCAGGATGGCGTTTTTGACGACGATGCCGACGAGCATCAAAACACCGATGAAGGCCGTCAACCCGAACGAGCGGTGCGTGATGATGAGCGCCAGCACGACCCCGGCAACGGAGAGCGGCACCGCCATCATGATGACAAGTGGGTGTAGGAGCGATTCGAACTGCGCCGCCAAGAGCATGTAGATCAGGATGATCGCCAGCCCGACGATGAGTCCAAGGCTGTTGAAGGTACTCGTCTGCTGAGTGATCCCGGGCCCGAACTCCCAGTGATATCCCGTCGGCATCGCGACTTGATCCATGATCGCGGCCGCGGATTTGGTCACATTCCCCAGCGCGCCGCCGTTGAGGCCCGCGGTGATCTCGAGCTCCCGCTGCTTATTCATGCGCGTGGTTTGTGAGGGGCCACTGCCGAGCGTCACGCTTGCGACGTCGGTGAGCGGAACCGTGTGCAGACTGTAGGTGTCGCCTGGGGTCGGTGTCGAGGTTACCAATAGCGCGTTGGTATTTCCAGGGACCGGCACCGAAAGCGCGAGACCGCCGATGGATGCATACGAGCGGCGCTGGTTGGCAGGGAGTTGCACGATGATTGGAACCTGCGTTCCGTTGACTTGGAGATACGACGCGATCGACCCGCTCGTTGCCGTAGCGATCGCCTGTGACACCAGCGCGGTCGAGAGGCCGAGCGATGCTGCGCGGAGGCGATCGATCTGGACGTTCAGCTGAGGCTGGGCTTGCGTCACGGCCGTATCGGGTTGCGTGATCCCCGGAATGACGGCCAGGCCGGGCAGAGCCGAATGAGCGAGTTTGTCCAGCGTGTTCAAGTCCGGCCCGTAGATCATGATCGAGAGCTCGTCCTGGCCCTGCGACAGAATGCGCGAGACGATATCGGTCGTACGTCCGAACACTGCCAGCCCGGCAATCGGAGCGCCAATCAGCTTCTTCGCCTGCGCGCGCCGTTCGGGCGAACCCGGCGTGCCGCCGGCCTGGCTTCCGCCTCCCCGCGCTCCGGTCAGTCCGTTTTGCCACTGGGTGACAAACCGCCCGGCGTCGGTACTGCTAGTTCCCGGGCGCAAGGTTACTTGCACGCTGGATTGATTCGAGATGACGCGCGAACCGCTGAATCCGCCGCCTGAACCGACGCTCGCACCGACATCGACCACTCGGGGGTCGTTGCGTAAACGCGCCTCGACGTCTTTTGTAACGGCATCGGTTACGTTCAAGGCGGTGCCGGTCGGCATGCGCAATGTGAAGCTCGCGAACCGCGAGTTGGTTGCGGGGAAAATCTCGGTTGCGACCACGCCGAACTTCAATGCAAGCAGCGTCACGAACAACGTGATGGCGGCCGTAGCCAAGACGGGCTTCGGATGATCGATCGACCATGTGAGCAACCGCTTGTACGCGCCGGCAAAGCGCTCGTATTGACGATCGAACCCTGCGCTGAAGCGCGCGTATGCGCCTCTGGGGCTGCCGTTGGGTTTCGGCGCCTGAGTGGCCCACAAACGAGTTGCGAGCATCGGCACGGTCGTGACCGCGACGAGCAGTGAGATTCCAACCGCCGCCATGACCATCACGGCGAACGGCGTGAAGAGCAGCCCCTGCAATCCCGGGATCAAGACCAGCGGTATGAAGACGGTGATAACCGTAATCGACGAGGCTAAAACAGCGCTGAAGATTTGCGTCACGGCATTTTGCGCGGCCTCCATGATCGTTTCGCCGCGGATGTAATGCCGATAGATGTTCTCGATGACGACGATCGCGTCGTCGACGATCAACCCCACCGCGAGGGCCAGCCCTCCGAGCGTCATCGTGTTGAGCGAATAGCCGAACATGTAGGCGGCAAAGAGCGTGCCCAAGACGGAGATCGGCAGCGAGATCGCAACGATCACGGTCGAGCGCCACGAGTGCAGGAAGAGCAAGATGACAAGGACGGCGAGCATCGCGCCGTAGAGCGCGGTGTGTTCCAGAGCAGTGATCGACTGGATGATAAAGCCCTGTTGATCGAAGAGTACGCCGATTTGCATCGACGGATAGCGCTTCTTGATCTCGTTAATTGTAGCGTAGACGCCGTCTGCGACGCCGACGACGTTGGCGTCCGGCTGCGCCGTGATCGAGATGTTCAGCGCCGGCTTTCCGTTTAGTCGCGTGTAGGTGCGTTGTTCTTGAATCGAGTCGGTGACTTTGGCTACGTCGCGCACGAACACCGGTGCGCCGTTTTTCGTCGTAACGATCGTGTTGGCGATTTGCTGTTCGTTTTGATAGAGCGCGTCGGTTTGAATTTGATATTCGTTTTGCGCGATTTGAATCACGCCCGCAGGAAGGTTGACGTTTTCGGCCGTGATCCGCGCGACGAGACCATCGGCCGTCAATCCATAGCTTGCGAGCAGTCCGGCATCCGGTTCGACCATGATGGCGCGGCTTTGGCTGGCGTTGACCGAGACCGAGCCTACTCCGATGATCGCTGAGAATTCGTCGGCGAGCTGATTCGTAAACAGATCGTTGAGATCGCGCTGCGAACGCAAGCTGTCGGTGACGAAGGCTGTGACGACCGGCAATGAGTTGGGATCAAATTTGCTGATCTGAGGCGTTTGTAACGTCGGGTCGTTCGGCAGCTGGGCGCGAATTCGATCGACTTGCTGCTGCACGTCTACGGCGGCGGTATCGATATTGACGCCGTAGTGGAACTGCGCGCGTACGCGCGAGGAGCCTTCGGAACTTGTGGACTCGATGTTGTCGATACCGGCGACGCGGCTGACGGCGTTCTCGATGGGGCGGGTGACGAGCGTCTCAATCTGTTCGGGCGCGACGTTCGGGTAGGTCACGTTCACGTTGATGACGGGTGGCGAAAAACTCGGCAACAGCGAGATCGCCAGCCGTGGGATGGCGAAGACGCCGAACACGATGATAGCGGTGGCCATCATCGCGACCGCTACTCGGCGATGAACGGCAAAGTACGCGATGGGATTGGGCGGACGGAGCTTGCTTGCCCCGAGGTTCGGACCGTCGCTCATACTTTTATCTTAGTATGGCACCCCGACGCTGTGAGGGCCATGAGAAGCCGTTTCGAGCTTTCCCCTGTCCTTGTCATGCCCAAGCGCCTGTGGTATCGTAGGACCGTTTTCCGGCGGTTCCTAGGAGCCGTCGTTGACCCACTGCCCGCCGAAATGGCGGGCCGCCTCGCCCACCGGCGCGGCGTCCAGAGAGGGAACCAGATGAAGATCGACTACGAGGTTACCTATATTCTCCGGCCTCAGTTAGAGGAGGCGGAGGTTGATGCGCGCGCCAATGCCGTCGTGGAGCTTGTAAAAAGCAACGGCGGCGACCTGGTCACGCTGGAAAAGCTCGGCAAGAAGCGCCTCGCCTACGAGATTGCCGACCTGCGCGAGGGCATCTACGTCGTGATGGCCTTCCGAGCGGAAGCGGCCGCGGCCAGGGAGCTCGAGCGGCAGCTTCGTCTGAACGAAGACGTCGTGCGCGCACTCATGCTCAAGCTCGACAAGCGTGCGCTTGCGGCAGCCGCAGCCGCGCCTCCGGCTGTCCCTGACGCGCCCCAGCCGGGATCGCTCCCGGCGTCAGGCTGACCTCGGCCGAGTCCAGGGTGTCAACCAGTTGGCACAGTCTCGTCTTAGATTTGGGGTTGTTTCACTCGATGCACAAAGCGGAGAAATCATATGGCAGGGTCATTCAATCGGGTCATCCTGGTCGGGAACCTCGTTCGCGATCCGGAGATTCGCTATGTCGGCAGCGGTGCCGCGGTCGCGAAGTTCACGCTCGCAGTTAATCGGCGCAGCAAACAGCAAGAGGAGACGGATTTCGTCGACATCGTCGCCTGGGAGAAGCTGGCGGAAACTTGCAATACGTACCTCAAGAAGGGGATGAGCGCCTTAGTTGAAGGCCGCCTCTCGATTCGCTCCTACGAAGATAAGGAAGGCCAAAAGCGCAAGGCGACCGAGGTGGTCATCAACACGATGCAGATGCTCGATCGACCGCCCCGCCGCGAGGCCTTTGACGAGGATCAGGTAGCGGCGGGCGCACCGGTCGGCGCCGGCCGAGGAGCGCCGGATCCGGCTAGCGACGCACTAGACGAAGAAATCCCGTTCTAGCATTCACGCTATAACGCCACAAATAACAACCCAACGCTGAAATGGTGACAACTCAATCATGCCTATAAGGACGAAGACGAAAACCAAGCGTGCGGTCAAAGATCGCCGCACCAAGCGCAAACCGTGTAACTTCTGTGTCGAGAAAGCGCTCGACATCAACTATAAGGACGTCGGGCATTTGAGGAAGTGCATCTCCGAGCGCGGTAAGATTCTGCCGCGCCGCATTTCCGGCAATTGCGCCAAGCATCAGCGCTTGCTGACGGTCGCCGTGAAGCGTGCGCGCATCATCGCATTCTTGCCTTTCGTCGCCGAATGACGGGTCAATGAAAGTCATTCTGCTGAGCGAGGTCAAGGCGCTCGGCAAGAAGGGTCAAGTCGTGGAAGTCGCTGAGGGATATGCGCGCAACTTCCTGCTGCCGCGCCAGCTCGCCGCGGAGGCTTCAAGCGGCGCCCTGACCGTACTCGCCGAGCAGCGGCGCGCCCAAGAAAAGCGCGCGGCCCAGGGTCTCTCCGAAGCGAAGGCGCTGGCGGAACTGCTGGAGAGCAAGCCACTCTCCGTGCAGGCCAAGTGTGGCGGAAGCGGGCGGCTGTTTGGGACCGTGACGAGCGCTCAAATCGCCGACGCGATCGCGCAGACCTTCGCCGTCGTGATCGATCGGCATAAGATCGACGTCAAGAGCTCAATCAGGACGCTGGGATCGTATCCGGTAGAGATCAAGGTCGGCAAGAGTATCGTTGCAAAGGCAACGGTGAATGTCGTTGCTGCCTAAGCGAAGATACACTCGCGAAAATGAGCTGAGCCGTTACGTCACCGCGCTCTACGACGTTCTCTCGAGCGTCCTGGGCGCCGACAAGATCGTGCTGCGAGCCGGAAAGCTCGGGGCTCTCAAACTGATGAAATCGTCGACGGTGGGGGACCGAGTCTTGGCGTTGCAGCGCTTGGTCTTCGAGGACCCGACGTTCGAGCGCTTGACAAGCAGCGCGCAAGTACGCCGCGCCCTCTCTGAAGTCGAAGACGGGCTCGCGAATCTGATCGCTCAAAAAAACGTTGAAGACTCGATCGAGCGCAAAATCAATGAGAAGATGAGCGAGCGCCATCAAGAGTACCTCAAAGATCTCAAACTCGAGGCTCTCAAAGAGGATTCCGGACCGGAGACCCCCGCCACTCAGAAGAAGCTCGAAGACCTTACGGCCCTATCGGGGCGCGGACTCTCCGCCTCGGCCTTGCAACTCCTGCGGCCTCATGCACTTAAGGAAATCGTCGGACAAGAAGGCGCGATCCGCTCGCTGCTGGCCAAAATTTCCTCTCCGTATCCGCAGCATGTCATCTTGTTCGGTCCGCCGGGCGTTGGGAAAACGACCGTCGCGCGCCTGGTCTTGGAGGTTGCAAAATCGCGCGCGTACACCCCCTTCAAACGGGACGCCCCTTTTGTCGAAGCCAGCGGCTCGACGCTGCGCTGGGACCCGCGCGAAACGACGAACCCGCTGCTCGGGAGCGTACACGACCCGATCTACCAAGGCAGCCGAAGGGACTTTGCCGAGAGCGGAATCCCCGAGCCCAAATTGGGACTCGTGACCAAAGCGCACGGAGGCGTACTTTTTATCGACGAGATCGGCGAGCTCGATCCGATGATGCAGACGCGCCTGCTCAAAGTGCTCGAGGACAAGCGCGTGAGCTTCGAATCCTCTTACTTCGATGATTCGATGCCCAATGTCCCGGCCTACATCAAGAAGCTCTTTGCCGAAGGAGCGCCGGCCGATTTCATCTTGATCGGTGCGACGACTCGGGAACCCGACGACATCGATCCGGCGATTCTTTCTCGCTGCGCGATCGTTTATTTTGAACCCTTGACGCAATCGCAGATCGTCGCGATCGTTGATGGCGCCCTCAAGCGGCTGGGCACCAAGGCGCCGCGCGCTGTTCCACAACTGATCGCATCGTACACGATCGAGGGGCGCAAGGCCGTCCAGATCGTTGCGGATGCCTACGGTCAAGCACTGTACCGGCTTCATCCGGGCGGCGTGGATCTCAAGAAGCGAACGCCGCGCATCACCGAGCACGACGTCAACGTTGTCGTCCAGGCGAGCCGGCTCGTGCAGCACACGCTCGTAAAAGGGCGTCCGGTGCGTGAAGTCGGCAAGACGTTTGGCCTCGGGGTGCTGCACTACTTGGGCAGCATCATCGAGATCGAGGCGGTGGCCTTTCCGGCTTCTGACGTACGCAAAGGCATGGTTCGCTTCAACGACGCGGCGGGATCGATGGCCAAGGACAGCGTCTTCAACGCGGCCGCCGTCGTGCGCGCCGTTGCCGGCTTGGACATGGCGGAGTTTGACGTGCACATCAACGTGATCGGCGGCGGCAACATCGATGGACCTTCGGCCGGTCTAGCGATCTTCATGGCGCTCTATTCAGCGCTGACGAAGACGCCGTTGCCTCAGGACATCGCCATGACCGGCGAACTCTCGATCCAGGGCAAGGTTCGTCCCGTAGGAGGGATCGTCGAGAAGCTGTACGCTGCTCGCCAGGCAGGCATGCGCGCGATGGTCGTGCCCAAAGAAAATCTGCGAGAAATCGATGCGAGCTTAGCGGGCATCCAGATTGTCCCGGTCGCGAGCGTCGAACAAGCTTTTGGCGCTCTGGGCGTCCACAAGAAATCCACAAGTTCGTCCACAAGGCCGCGGCGGTTGGCGCGACGCACATCTATCGTTCGCCGATGGCGCTAACCGATATTCCCGTGATCGACCGCATCCCGCCGCAAAATCTTGAGGCGGAAATGGCTTTACTTGGATCGCTGCTCGTCGATCGTGAGATCGTGGGCGTCGTCGGAGAAATCGCGAGAGCCGAAGACTTCTACGCGCACGTTCACGAGTCGATCTATCAGGCGATCATCCACTTGTTCGACCACGGCGAACCAATCGATAAGATCAGTGTGTCCGAGGAGCTGCAGCGCCGCGGACTGCTCGAGAAAGTTGGCGGGCTCTCATATCTTTCATCGCTGATGGACACCGTCCAAACAGCGGCCTCCGCAACCTATTACGCGAAAATCGTGCGCGAGAAGGCGACGCTGCGCGGATTGATTCACGCCGGTACGCAGATCAGCCGCCTGGGATTCGAGAGCGAAGCCGACGTTGACGGTGCTCTTGATCGGTCCGAACAACTCGTCTATGAGCTTGGCAGCCACCAGCTTGCGGGGGAGTTCGTGCAGATCAAGGCGCTGATGAAGCCGGCCTTCGAGCAGATCGATCGGCTTTTCCATAAGCGTGGCGACCGTACCGGGCTCACGAGCGGGTTCTCCGATATCGATCAGATGACCACGGGGCTGCATCCGGGCAATCTGATCATCCTCGCGGCCCGCCCGGGTTTCGGCAAGACCTCGCTTGCACTGAACATGGCCGTAGCGACAGCCAAGGAAGACGAGCAGCCGGTCGCGTTCTTTTCGCTGGAAATGACGAAGGACGAGATCGTTCAACGCCTGATCTGCGCCGAAGCGAACATGAACTCGCTGAACATCCGCAAGGGCAACATCAAGAACAACGAGTGGTCGATCATCTCCGATGCGATGGGCCGCCTGAACGAGCTCCCGATCTTCCTTGACGACCAGGGCGCGATCACCGTTTCGGAGATTCGCAGCCGCTGCCGCCGCTTGAAATCTTTGCACGGCTTGGGGATCGTGTTCATCGACTACCTGCAGCTCCTACGCCCCGCGCCTAGCAATCGTGCGGTCAACCGAAACGAGGAGCTCTCTGAGATCTGCCGCGTGTTAAAGGCGACTGCTAAAGACTTAGGGGTGCCGATCGTCGCGCTCGCGCAGCTCAATCGCTCCCTCGAAGCACGGCAGGATAAGCGGCCGATGCTCTCAGATTTGCGCGATTGTTTGGACGGCGACGCGCTCGTGACCAATGCGGACACGGGTCAGCGCGTAAGCGTCGCTGAGATCGTCAAAGGGAAGCTGCGCTTCAATGTGTGGGCGGCAGATGCTCGCCTAAAGCTCGTCCGCCGCCCGATCGGCGATGCATGGGAAGTTGGCGAGCGAGAAATCTTCCGCGTTACAACCCGAAGCGGTCGCACGCTCCGTTGTACTGGAGGCCATCGGTTCTTGACGATGTCCGGCTGGCGGGAGCTGCGAGACTTAGGGACGGGCGAGGCGGTCGCTGTTCCGCGGCGTTACGAATCGCCGCGGTGGCAACCCGACGAGATTTCGGTCGGCAAAGCGCTGCTGCTCGGTTGGCTGATTGGCGACGGCCATTTGGGCGGTAGCGCTGCCCTTACCGTCGCTTCCCGGCTGGAAGCGGAATCTGCCGCGCGCCTTGCCCGCTCTGAATTCGGGCTGCAGCCGATCATCAAACCCGAGCGCGCCGATACGGCAGCTCTTCGCGTCGTGATGACGACCGGCCGGCCATGTGGCGCCGGCAAGAACCCATTGACGACGTGGCTGCGAGAGCTAGGAATATGGAAGTGCATCGGGGCAGACAAATACGTTCCGCGGGCGGTGTTCTCGCAGGGTGATGAGACCGTCGCGGCGTTCTTGCGCGGACTCTTTCATGCTGACGGTAGCCTTTCGTGCCACGGCGATTCCGCGCGGGCTACGGTGCGTCTGTCCACGATCAGTGAACGATTAGCACGCGACGTCCAGCACCTGCTCTTGCGCTTTGGCATCAGCGCCTTTGTCATGGCTGACCGCCGAAATATTGGCGGGTATCGTACCAAGACTTCTTGCCTCTGGACCGTATGGATCGGCGAGCGCTCCGCCGTGTGCACCTTCATCGACCATATAGGTTTCATCGGAGAAAAACATGCGGCTGCCGCGAGCAAGCTCGTCCGTGAGAAACACGGAGATGCTGCGCGCTTTGACCGCATTCCGTTGCAAGCCAACGAGCGAGTGCACTATTTGCGAACCCAACGCGGCTTTTCGCATGCGGCGCTGGGCTGGCGCGATCAGGGTAAGAAGATGTCCCGAGGTACGTGCGCCATTGTCGCCGAGCGGCTCGAGGACGAAGAATTAGCGGATTTAGCGAGTTCCGACATTCTATGGGACAGCATTGCAACCCTTGAATCGCTGGGGATACAGCGCGTCTACGATCTAACGGTTGGGGAGTTGCATAATTTCTGCGTTGACGATTTTCTCACGCATAATTCCGGAGCGATTGAACAAGAAGCGGATGTTGTCGGGTTTCTCTATCGCGATGGATACTACAACCAGGAGTCGCTTGAGTCAGATCTTACTGAACTGATCCTGGCCAAGCAGCGCAACGGTCCGACGGGGATGGTCAAGCTGCGCTTTCGCGCTGAGCACACGAAGTTCGTGCCGTACGGCGACGAAGCGTACTACTCGCCGCCGTAAGACTCCTTAGCTCACGACCTCTTGCCAGCGCGGATTGCCGATGTCCTCATTGAGGTAGCGGCGCGAGAGGTCGACGTACTCTTGGGCGGCGATCTCGATCCAGTGCGCGGGCGCACCAACGAGTGGTTTTTTCACCTTTGCCGGCGCGCCCGCCGCCATGACGGAGGCGGGAATTTGCGCATTTTCGCCGACGACGCTGCCCGCGGCGATCAGCGTTCGTTCTCCGATCGTTGCTCCGCCCAAAATCGTCGCGTTGCTTCCGATCAGTGCAAAATTGCCGATCACGCAGTCTTCCATGACGGCGGCGTGTCCGACCGTAACGTCATCGCCCACGACCGTTTTGCCGGTCTCGCTGACGTGAACGACGGCATTGTCTTGTATCGAGCTGCGGGCGCCGACGCGGATAGGTCCGTTGTCGCCGCGAAGGACTGCGCCAAACCAGATGCTCGATTCCGGGCCGACTTCGACGTCACCGATCAGCACGGCCGTCGGGGCGATGAAAGCTGAAGGGTGCACCTTGGGGCGCTTTCCCCGATACTCGATGAACATGGACTTCCTCCGGCGAAAACCGCTTTCGCATCCTCGGAATTGGGAAAATTTAAGCGAGGTCCTCCGTGAGCTCACACCGCCACCAAACGCCGTTGCGCGGCATCAAGGCAATTCCGCGCCCGAGGCCGGACAACCCGAATTACACCGCCGTCAATTACGACTACGCCGGGCGCACCGGCCACATTCACGAAGTCGTAACGATCGACGGGCGGCAGCTTGCGAAAGTTGGTTTCGACGACCACAAAATCGTCTACTATCTGCTCGAAGACTTGGAGCTCGACCAGCGTGCAAAGCGCGGGACCTTTCATGATATTGAAAAAGATGCGTCATGAAAAATAGGAGAAGCACCCATGCCGATCGTCCCCGTTGATCCGCCGCAGCATGTTCCCGTCATCAGCGGCTTTGACTACGTCACTGTCGACGCAGCGCGTCGGCGCGTGTACGCCGCTCACGTCGGAAGCCGTACGTTGCTGGTCGTGGACGCGGATAGCGGCAAAATACTGGGGCAAGTGCGTGTCGGCCCGATGGCCGGCGTTGCCGTCGACCCCGCGAGCGGCCACGTGTTTACAGGCAACGGAGCCTGGCGGTCGCTCTCGGAAGTCGACCCCGAATCGCTCAAGGAATTGCGCAGTGTCGACCTGCCCGGCGCGATCGATGCGATCGCCTACGATCCGACCGGCAGCCGAATCTACGCGGACGAAAGCCGCGGCACCCACATCTACGTCGTCGATGCGAGGACGTTCAAGCAGATCGGCGCGATCGTTTTGCCGGGTCATTGGCCCGAATACCTGGCGATCAATGCCAAGGCACGCGAGTTGTATCAGAACATCGACAATCTTAGCGAAGTCGTTGTCGTCGATCTGCGGACGCTGAAGATCAAGCGAGTGATCAAAACGCCCGAACTTCAACACAACCACCCGCTGCAATATGATTCGGCGTTTGATCAGATCTTGGTTGGAGGCCTAAACGGCGTCCTGTCCGTCTACGATCGGACGGGGAAGCTCTTGCGGCAACTCGCAGTTCCCCCGCGGATCGATCAATGCGACTTTAATGCCGAGCGCCATCTCCTCGCGTGTGCGGGCAGCGGAAAGATCACCCTGATCAAGACGGATGCGGGCGCTGCGCCGCAAATCGCCGGCCAAATCGACGTGGCCCCCGGCATGCACACGCTGGCGATCGATCCGAAAACGGGGGCCATCTGGGCCGTTTGGGCAACACCGGACGGCGACTTCATTCAACGTTTTACGCTGCAATAGGATTGGAGAGGGCATTACGATGATGGAACAACTCGACGTGCCGATTTTCGAACGCGCGGCGCCGGGCTATCGGTCAGCCAGAAATGCGCTCTTGGAAGCCGAGCTGCAGCTTCGCGACCAGGTCGAGGCAGTCGCGGCGCAACGTCGCCGGCTGCCTGCCGGACCGTCGATCGAGGATTACGTGTTTACCGATGTCGCTACCGGTGAGCGCGTCAAGCTGAGCGAGCTGTTTGGAAAGAGCGACGCGCTGCTCGTTTATAACATGATGTATGCGCCAAACGACGCAGCGCCGTGTCGCATGTGCACGATGTGGGTTGATGGTTTCAACGCCGTACAGGGCCAACTCAACGAAGTGGCGCCGATGGCGGTCATTGCGCGAGCGCCGGTTGGAAAACTGCGTGCACTTCGCGACGCACGTGGCTGGCAGCGCGTGCGGCTGCTGTCTTCGCAACCGGAATACAGCCGAATGGTCGGCTCAGAAGACGGCGATGGCGATCAGATACCCGTAATCTGTGTCTTTCGGCGCTCGGGCAACGACATTTCCCTCTGGTATCGGGCGAGCGCAGAATTCCCCGACGAATCAAATCGGGGCATCGACCTGCTGACTCCGGTGTGGAACCTGCTGGACTTATTGCCTGGCGGTCGACCCGACTGGCACCCCGCGCCCGTGACGGCGCCGTGAGAGGCGTTTGCACCACGTGAAGCAGCATCGAGTCTTAAGCGGCTTGTTGCTGGTGCTCGCAATCCTTACGCTTGTCGGTGGCGTGGCAATATTGTTCGATAGCCGGTTAGCCGTTCTCGCGCTGCCGTCGCTTCTGACGCTATCGCCGCTGACCGAGACGTCGGCCAGAACGATCATCGCGATACTGATCCAGGCGTTTGGCGCCGTTGCGATCGGATTCGCATACCTGGCGTACGCGGCCTCGCGCGATCCCGTGCGCTGCGTGGCGATCGTTGATGCGTTCATCATCGTGTTGCTCCTGGTAGCCGGAATCGACATCTCCGCTGGAACGAAACTCCACGTCGCAGCTATTTGGGAGAGCGGCGTGCTGCGGATCGTCCTTGCCGCGGTGTTGCTTTTTCTGCGTCCGAAAGTCAGCGCGATAAGGTAGCAGCAGGGCGTGCACGCAGCTCAGGCGACGTCGATCGAAGACCTGCGGCAGATCGCGCGGCGCCGCGTACCTCGCGCGTTCTTTCAGTATGCCGACCACGGATCGTACACGCAATCGACGATGCACGCCAACCGTGCCGACCTCGACGCGATCAAGTTGCGGCAACGCGTGGGCATCGATGTCGAGAGGCGCGACCTCGGAACAACGATCGCCGGCGAACCTGCAGCGCTCCCGCTGGCGCTAGCCCCGATCGGGATGCTCGGCATGCAGCATGCCGATGGCGAGATTCTTGCGTGCCGCGCGGCACAAAGCGCCGGCATTCCTTTCTGCCTCTCCACGGTGTCGATCGGCTCGATTGAAGACGTGGCGGCCGCTGTCACGCGACCGTTCTGGTTTCAGCTGTACATGATCCGGGACCGCGGCTTCGTGCGCGACCTCGTGCAGCGCGCGATCGCGGCGAAATGCAGCGTCTTGATGCCGACGCTGGACTTAAACGCGCTGGGCCAACGCCATTGCGACATAAAAAACGGGCTGACGGTGCCCTTAAAGATCACGGCGGCGAACGCGTTCGACGTTCTGGCGAAGCCGCGTTGGACGCTCGGCGTGCTTAGGGGTAAGCGCAAGACGTTCGGCAACCTTGCCGGGCATGTTGCCGGCATGGACAACGTCAAAACGCTTGCCGCATGGGTTTCGAAGCAGTTCGATCCCACTCTCAACTGGAAAGCCATCGAATGGGTGCGCGGGATCTGGCCCGGCAACTTGATCCTCAAAGGCATTCTCGACGTCGAGGATGCGAAGATCGCCGCCAAGACGGGTGCAACCGGCATTGTCGTGTCGAATCACGGCGGACGGCAGCTGGACGGGGCGCCATCATCGATTTCGGCGCTGCCTCGCATCGCGGATGCAGTCGGCTCGGATATCGAAGTGCTGTTCGACGGTGGTGTTCGTTCCGGTCAGGACGTCCTTCGCGCGCTCGCGCTTGGTGCGCGTGCGTGCCTGATTGGACGCGCATTCGTGTACGGTCTCGGGGCCGGCGGACAGGAGGGCGTTGCGCGGGCGATCGACATCATCCGCGACGAGCTGGACATCTCCATGGCACTGACGGGAACGACGTCGGTTCGCGATGTGGGACGGCAGGTCGTCGCGTGATACAGGGCCCGGCGCGGGGCGGTCGAACGTTCAGCGGCCGCCGCCGAGCGGCACAGTGCCGACGTAGCTCAGTTGGTAGAGCAGTTGTTTCGTAAACAACAGGTCATCGGTTCGAGTCCGATCGTCGGCTCCAAGGCCTTAGAACGATCTTTCGAAATCGGCTAGCACGGATTTAGCCGCGCAGGCGGATGTAGTTGTGGCGCGAACGCCGCACACATGTACGGTCCCGTGCGTCGAGCGCTCGCTGCGCTTACGACCGGCGATGATTCGCAGCACTTTGACCTTGCCGCCGAGCGAATTCAGCACGCCCTACTTGAAGTTTCAATTCCGAAAGCCCCCGGCGTTCAAATCGGCGTCCACGCCGAACCGGCCCGCCTCGTCGGCGGCGACTACATTGACATGTTCTTGGCTGAAGATGCATCGCTCGTGCTGGCGCTCGGTGACGCTTCGGGGAAGTCGCTTGCAGCAGCTCTCAATGCGCTGATGCTTCGCTATCTTGTGCGCGGTCTTGTAATGGCGCTTGGTACCCGTGCACTACCTCGAATCGTCACGCACACGAACCGCGTGCTCGTTGATGATATGCACGATGGAGCATTTATCACGTTCTTGCTAGGCGTTCTGGACGCCTCAACCGGAATACTCCGCTTCGTGAATGCTGGACATGAACCGCCCCTGATCTTGCCGGCCGGTTCGGACGCCGTAGGGACGCTGGACACGCACGATATCGTGTTGGGTGTCGAGAGGGTAACGCATTACGTCGAAGAGGCGTGCCAGCTACGCCCGGGGGATATCGCCCTGTTCTACACCGATGGCCTGACCGAAGCAAGCAGCAAGACGGGCGAACGGTACACGATGGAGCGTTTAAAAGAAGCGCTCATGACAAAGCGCGGGCTCGAGGCGCAATCGTTGGCGGACGCAATCTACGACGATGTGAAGGTGTACTCGGGTGGCACGATGCGCGACGACGCGACGGTCGCCGTGGTGCGGCTCAAGAGCCTCAGCTAGCCGAACATCTTTGCGTCGTCTCGTGCGATGACGTCGATCACCAATTCCTCGGGTTCGCATTTTCCGTAGAGCTCTTCGAAGTGGTGGTCTTGGGAGACCTCGGCCACCTTGAAGGTTTCCATAAAGTCGTTCAGGTGTTCGATCCGCCCGCTTGATGCCCGCGCCGTAACGATTTCGGCAATCTGCCGCTCGTCGTCCGAGGTCCTCACGAGCTCGACGAACTCGTCCTCGGTGAAGCGGAGTTTGCGCAGCAGCCATGCGCTTAACCCCGGCGTAATGAAGTAAGCGCTGGGATCGCCGCCGGCGAGCATTGCGCGCGCCTTATCGATCGTGCGAGGAAGCATCATCAGGCCCGCCAGCGCCTCGCGCGGACCGCGCGGTGGCGATTCTCGAAGGTTCAAAGGTCCCATCGGCCTACGCACCTTTGCCCTGCGAGGACTCTCCCGCCTTCTGCCTGAGTGAAGGACATAAGAATTGGGAAATATACGGCACCACCTCGCTTTAGAATTGAGGAGATAACGATGTCAGTTGCTCGCATAACGGAGATCAGTTCGACTTCGACGACTAGTTTTGAAGATGCCGTGCAGCAAGGACTCACGCGCGCCAATCAAACGCTGCGCAACGTGCGCGGCGCCTGGATAAAGGAGCAAAGAATCGACGTTGCGAGCGGAAGAATTAGCGGTTATCGCGTCAATATGCTCGTCACGTTCGTCCTGGAGGACTAGCGCTATCCCGGGATCGTGAGCGTCGTTGAAGCCGACCGTCCGAATTCTTCGGGGGCAAACTCTAGGTGCGCCTCGGCTCCCGGCCAGCTGAACGTTCCAGGCGTGATCGAGCGAACCAAATAGTGCAGTGAATACACGCCCGGGCCAAGGTGATCGGCGTACGCGAAGATCCGGTCTTTGTAGATCGTCTGATAGTCGATCGCCCAGCTATCGCTGCGGGCTTGGAAGTAGGGCGTTGAGGTTTGGAAAGCCGTGTCGACCGTCTCCAAACCGGCCGGGAGCGGATCGGTAATCATCACGTGGTCGACCGGGTGATCGGAAATGATTTCCAATCCGACATCGTAGACCGCAGAGGCGCCCAGCGTCACCGGCCCGGGTTTGCTCAGCCCCATCTGCGCGAGGATGCGTTCCTCGTTAGCAGCTCGAACGACGCGCGTGACTCGCAAGCCGCTGAGGGCGCCCGGCTGATCCCCCACAAGAGAGTAGTCGTACGCGACGACATAGTGCAGCGTGCCGCTGCCGCTCTTTTGCAAGCGCAGCGCTTTTGCGCCGGCCCCGATCGTTTGTGCATTGACGGTGAGCTGATGCGCCTGCGCGCCCGCACCCTGGAAACGGACTGTGCCTAACGTGCTGGAACCGATCGCTGCGGTCGCGGTGAAGTTCGGATTCTGCGTTTGCGTGAGCGCATAGTCGGTGAGCGCCATCAGTTTCTGCGCGGTGTCGTAAGTATTGAGCAGCGTGCAGGCGCAGTGTTCGATGGCCAGCGTGCGAACCGCATTGTCTAAGATGTCATTTAGGGCGTGGCGTGCAACCAGAAGACGAACGACCTGGGCTTGCGCAACGTCTTTGGAATCCAGCCACCCCCAGTTTTGCGGCACATTGGCCGTGGCGTTGCGGGCCGTAAGATACAGATTCTCCTGCACTTTATCGGCGAGTTGCGTTGCCTGTGACTGCCAGGCGGGCAGCTTCAACAGATATCGCGCGAGGCGCGCTTTTCCGGCGAAGCTAAACTTATCGCGCTGGTCGTAGATGCTCGAGATGAAGTCGCTGCGCGTGTCGCCTAAGTCGGAAAGTGCGAGCAGCATACTTAAGCGAACGTCGGCTTTGCAGAGGTCGTCCGTGCACCACCAATGAGTCTTGCCCGGGTTCGCTAAGATCGCGGCTAGATATTTTTTCAGCCCTGCAAGGAGCGAGGGATCGACCCGGAAACCGGCACTTTGCGCGCGCGCGAGCGCCTGGGCGGCGTACCCGCTCAGAAACGGCTCGGAATCGCCTCCGGGCCACCATGCGATGCCGCCGTCGTCCTTACGCAATTTCTCGAGCGCCCCAACGTCATTGCGCACTTCGTCCGTTAAATTGAGCTTTACGGCGCCGCCGACCCGACTCGCAAGTTGTCGCAAGCTCGATGCGATCGCAAGACGGCTCGCCGCGGGCTCGAGGAACGGCGCGCTGTCCATGCGCAGCACACGTTCGGCGGGCGCGATGATCTGCGGGATGACCGAGCTGCCAAGCCAGATGTTCAGTTGTCCGGCCGAGGGCGCGATGGAAAGCGGCAGCGAGGCATCAGCCACGGTGGCTCCACTTTGGGTGAAACTCTCGGTGATCGCTTGATTGCGCACTTCGAACGGGATTGAAAACGCGTCGCTTTGCGTAGCGAGCGTCGCATCGAAGCGCATCGTCGTGGGTAGCGCCTCGCCGACCACCATTGGAAAGCGGAACGCTTGTGTCCCCGTTTGGGCTTGCGTCTGAAGTTGGGTCGATGACGAGCGCGCTCCATTTTGATCGAATTGCAAGGCGCCGGTGAGCGTACCGCTCAGCGCGACTTGCCCAGCGCTGCCCGTCGTGTTTGTCAGCGATATGCCGCCTTGGAAATGATCTCCCGTGCGTGCAAATTGCGGCAGCAGCGGGTTCGCAAGGACCGGTTTGCGTGAGATGAACGTCGCGTCGCTTACGCCGAAACGGAAGTCTTGGATGGAACCGCCGACTGCGATCGCCATCACACGCCAGGTCGTTACGTCGTCCGGCAAGGTGAACGAAACGCTCGCCGAGCCGCCAGTGTCGGTTTTCAGCGCCCCGTTGTAATACGCAAGCGGCTGAAAGTTCCGCCGCACGCGCGTGCTTCCGGCGCCTTCCATGAATCCGCCGCCGTACCCAAAGCCTTTGGCGATCGGCGAGGTGAGGGGTGAGAGCACAACGTTGGGCCGATTGTCGCTCACGCGGGTGGAGATCGGCTGTTCTGCGTACACGGTTTGTACGAGGTCGGGCAGGCGGTAGCCGGTCAACTGCAGGATCGCGTCGTTGACGACCATGACGGCAAACTCGCCCCTGGCCGCTTTGCCCGAGGCGTCTTTCAAAGAAAGTGTTACGCGTTGCGAGCCGCCCGGCATGACGGTCGCTGCGGCCGGGTGGATCGTGACCTTGAGGTGCTTCTGGTCGATGTTGGTCGTAAAGGAAGCAAAGCCGATCCGCACGATGCTGTCCAGCGTTCCTGCGGCAAGCTGTTGCAACGGTTTGCCGCGCCGCACGAGCACGGCTTGTACGGCGGCGTTCGGCAGCATGTTGGGCGTTATTCGAAAGGTTATACGCGGCGCACCGCCATGGACTTCTTCCCGCGACTTGTACAACACGTTCTGGCGGACGACGGAAAAATACACGTCGGCGTCCGGGTAGGGTGACTGCAGGAGCGCGGTAGCGACATCGCCGGTGTGATAGGCGGCTTTATCGAGTGAGATCTTTAACTCGGAAGGGTTTTCGGCATTCCAGCGCACGCCCTCGGGGCCGGAGATCCAAATCTGAGTGTCGGTTTCGCCGGCTTCGGACTTCGCGTCCGCGAAGTTGGCGCGGATGCGATAGGCGCCCGCTTTTGGCGGCGTCAAGGAAACGGCGCTCGCTCCATTCGCCGAAGTCACGTCCGCCTGCGCGACGGTCGTGTATTTTACAGCATTACGAGCCGACGCGCCGCCCTCGATCAATTGCGTCGCAGCGCTATAGTCCATCGCTTGCAATTCGAGGTGGACGGGCCGGCCGCTCAAAGCGGCTCCGTTGGAATCGGTGACGATCACCTTGACGGGGAACGCCTTCTTTTCGTCGCCGACGAAGTCGTTTTGCAGCCCGATCAGCGCCTCGCTGGGAAGCGCCGTGAAGTCCTTGGAATCCGAGACGGAGAGATGAGAGACGTCGCTGACTTCAAAGTCCACCCGGTAATCCATCGCAAACGGCAGGTCGCTCGCCACATGCACGTCTTGCGAAACACGACCGGCGGAGTCTAAAGTGGCGTCCGCTTGCAGCACATCGGTGTCGACCGACGGCGCTTCATCCGGCCAAAACCACTGCCGCCCGAACGAATATTGATCCCAGCCCTTGGGCTGCACGGTTGTCTGTTGTCGAGTCACATAGAAATGCGCGTTCGCGCCTTGCAGCGGCGAGCCGAAGAGGTAGCTGCTCTTGCCGCTCGCCGTGACCGTGGCTCCGCCCCCTGCGAACTTTTTGTCCAAGGCCAGCGATGCGTTGAAGTTCGGTGGTTTGAACTCGGCGACCCGCAGGTCGCCATCGAGTTCGTTACCGTTCTCCCCAATCGCCTTGATCGAATAATAGCCCAGCGGCTGATTCTTTTTCACGGCCCACGGTACGGAAAAAACGCCGTACTCGTCGGTGAGCGCACTGCCGAGCTTGGTTTGCGAGCCGTTCGAATCGCTGATTGAAACCGCATAGCGCGCATGCGCGTCTCGTTTGAGCGTGCCATTTTGCAAATAGTAAGCCGCCCCGGTGAACATCGCGCGCTCACCCGGCTGGTACATCTGGCGATCGGAGAAGATCGTCCCGCGCGAAATCGGCTTTCCACTTGACCAGCCCAAATAGAGTCCGTAGTCGTATCCCGAAGAGTCGTCGAGCCGCGTGTACGACCAATCGACGCCTTCCCGCGCCACGACCAACACCGTCGGAGCGCCATCAGTCGCTGCGCCGGCCGAGCAGCGCTCCGCGTCAAGTTCGTTCAATTGCGCGGCGCCGCCAGAATCGGTACGCGCGGTTGCGCACGGTGAGGATGTTTGCGGGCGGTACAATTCGACGGTCGCACCGACGGCCGGGCTGCCGTCCGCCAGATGCTGCACGGCGACCCACCCGGCCTGCGGGAAGAGCTGCGCAAAGATGCCGAGGTTCGTCAGGCCGACCAAGCCATAGTACGACGCGTTGTTGTTGGGAACAGCCCGCGCGCCGTAGGCGAGCATCCCCGTCGCAGATCCCAACCGGTCTTGCACCGGTACGTGCACGGCGACGATCTGATTGTGAGCGGCGATAACTGGAAACGGCGACCACTGGCCGGCGGGGGGCAGCAGCTTCGCGACCGAGTCGCTGACGTCTTGGATTGACGTCACGTCTGGCGGTGAGAGCGCGCGATATGCCGCCTGATACCGTCCGTCGGGCAGATTGACGGCCGAAAAGTCCAGCCGTAAACCGTTCGTCTTCGCAAAGATGTTCAAGCCGGTTGGCGCCCAGAAGTCCGCCGCTAGATCACCCGTGGAAATTGAAGCGCTCTGGGTCTTGCCCAGGGTTTGACCAAATTGATCCTTCAGGTTGGGCCCGATCGTCACCGTGTACGTGCGCGCTGGCTCGAGCGACCATGGATTGAGTGCCACCGTGCGATCGCCATCCGAAACATTCAGCAATTGCGTCGCGCTGCGGGGCGCCGGCGAGATCGTGATCGCCTTGGCGGCCGAAGCCGCATCCAGCCCGTTGGTGAAGTGCAGCAGCGGGTCACCCCGCGCGAAGCGGGGAGCCGATCCCTCTTGCGGCCCCGTTGTGCCGACACCGGTCATTGCGAGCGGGCCGTACGTGCGGAAGGCACCTTTGAAGGTCTTGGAGCTGGGCAGGTTGCCACGGGCCGGTGCGACGCCGGGCGAAATAACGAGCGCGTATTTCGCGCCGTGCGCGAGCGCCTGTGCCGGCTTGACGTCGTAGACGTAGTCTCGCAACGATGGGTCGAAGGTCTCGGCGGCGCTCTCCTCCGGCGCGGGCGTGGCGGTCTTTTCGAAGACGGCGGTGACAGCCGTGCGCGCGTTATCGGCGCCGGCGACGATAGCGCTGTTCTTTGCTAGGGACGCCGGGTCGAGTTCGGTGTTCGAGGTGATTTTGAATGTCGGGCTCGTATCGAGCGGCCCTTGCTCTTCATCGGTATTTTCGCCGGGTAGCCCGGTTAGCCCAATTGGCTCGCTGGTGAAGGTCCAGGCGAGGTCGCGATCCAGACGGTTGTGCTGCAGATCGCTTAAACCGGCGCCGACGGTAACCCGAACGCGGGTCGCTTTTGGAATCGCTTGATCGGCCTGGAAACCCACCATGCGCGGCGTGAGAAACCGAAAATGGCCGGCTAGCGGGGGTTCGATCGCAAAGTACTTGAGCTTGGCGAGTTCGTCCGGGCTCTCGAGCTGCTCGAGCGGGATCAGCGGCCCTTTGAAGAGGACGCGAATCTGGGCGAGCGTGTCGGCCTGACCTTTGGGACCGTAGTCGCCGATCCAACTCGGCAACGCGGGTGCCGGCAGCGGTGAAACTACCGCCAGCGGCGCGTTTTCGGCGCCGCGGTTTTGGCAGCTCGACACACCGACGGCTAGCGCCACGCCGCAACATAGTGGCCACAGATAACGTGCGGTCGCGCCTACAGTAAGCATGGGCTCGCCTCCAGTCGTGCGAATTCACCGTTGACTCGTACAACCATGCAAACTCGCAAGCTGCGTCTTTGGGTAGCGATCGTTGCACTCGGGCTTCCGGCGCTCGGCGTGGTCGTGTTTCCATTGGCCTTCGCCATTCACGTTGCGGACGCGCCGCGTCGTCAGAGCGCAATCTCGTTCGTCGATCGCAGCGGGTTGCCGCTTGGCATGATCTTGCCGCCGGATGGAGCGCGTGCGAGCTCCGTGGCGCTAACGCGCATCTCGCCTACTTTTCTGCAAGCGATCGTGGCGACGGAGGATGCGCGTTTTTACCAGCACCACGGCGTTGACCCGCTTGCGGCCATGCGAGCGCTCCGGCAACTATTCGAGTCGGGTCGCGCGCAAAGCGGCGCCTCAACGATCACGATGCAGCTCGCTCGGATGAGGTATAACATCCCGCCGACCTGGAGCGGTAAAGCGCGCGAAGCCTGGCTGGCAATGCGCATCGAGAACGGTTCGACGAAAGCGCAAATCTTGGAAGCGTACGCGAACCGCTTGCCGATGGGCGGCAATCTCTATGGCGTCGAAAGCGCGGCCCGGGCGTATTTCGGAACGGCAGCCGGCGATTTGGACTTAGCGCAGGCGGCGCTGCTGGCCGCCATCCCTAATGACCCGGTGCGCCTGAATCCCCGCATACACTGGCAGCTGCTCGTCGCGCGTCAGCACTATGTGCTGCAGCGGATGCTCGCCGCCAGATACATCAGCCCGGCGCAAGCCAAGACCGCGTTCGCCGAAGAGCTGCACCTCACCGACCCGGTGCGCGGATCGATCGCAGCGCCGCAACTGCTCTTTGCCCTGGCCGCGCGAGCGCCCACGAACGTTGCGCAAATCCAAACGACGCTCGATCGGCCGCTGCAGCGCTTTGTCGAAGCCCAGCTGCAATCCGTTTTGCGAGCGCTCGCTTCGCGCAACGTCCGTCAGGCGGCGGCAATCGTATTGGATAACGCCAGCGGAAACGTGTTGGCGTACGCCGGCTCGGCCGATTATTTCGATGTTCAAAACGGCGGACAGAACGACGGCGTGCAAGCGCTGCGCCAGCCGGGCTCGGCGCTCAAGCCATTTCTCTACGAGTTGGCGCTCGAAGGCGGCGACCTCTTACCCAATACGATCCTGGCCGACGTTCCCACGACATACGCAGTCTCAGGTGGCCAACTCTACGCGCCGGCGGACTATAATAACGCGTACGCCGGTCCGGTACGCGTGCGCGTCGCGCTCGCGAACTCCTTGAACGTTCCAGCGGTGCGCGTGCTCTCGCAAGTCGGCACCGAGCGGTTCCTGGAGCGGTTGCGCGAGTTGGGTTTCTCTCATCTGAACAAGAGCGCTCAATATTATGGTTTGGGGCTGACGCTGGGGGGCGGAGAAGTCAGCCTGTGGGAGTTAGCGCACGCTTATCTGACGCTGGCGCGCCACGGTTCGGCGATTCCGTTGCAAACGATGCTCGAGCCGTCCACTCCGGTGCCCATGCAGGTTGGTTCGTCTCAGTTGTGGCTCTTGGTGACCGACATGCTGAGCGATTCGCGCGCACGCGCGCGGTCGTTCGGCGCGTCGTCGATTTTGGATCTGCCGTTTAAAACCGCGGTGAAAACAGGCACGTCTTCCGATTTTCGCGACACCTGGACGGTCGGGTTCTCTTCGGCCTACACGGTGGGCGTATGGGTCGGCAACTTCAACGGCGCACCGATGCGGCACGTCTCAGGCGTAACCGGCGCTGCGCCATTGTGGAACCGCATCCTGCTGCACCTCCACGAAGCGCGCGAGGCCGCGACGTTCGAGCAGCCGCCAGGTTTCGTGCGACTACCGATTTGCGCCACGACCGGCTGGCGCCCCGATCGTAATTGTCCGGCGGTCGTTTCGGAGTATTTGTTTCCGTCAGAACTTGCGAGGTACGCGCACCCGAAGCCGGCCCCGTTATCGCGAGACTACGATGAGTGGCTGGCAATGCAGAAAACGCCGGCATCCGCAGCTGGAGAGGTTCGCATTCTGTTTCCTCACCAAGCCGATACGTTCGTCTTAAACGCGGCGCCCCCGGAAGCAATCCGGCTTGCCCCGCTGCAAGCGATTCAGTTTCAAGTGCGCACGTTGGCGCACGAAGGAGTGACTTGGCGCCTCAACGGCCGCTATCTCGCCGCGACCTCCGGCCCCTTGCTGATGTGGGCGCTGCGCGCGGGCCGATGGCGGCTCGACGTCACGACGGCACGCCGGCGGGATTCGGTGTCGTTCTCGGTTGTCGCGGGAAGGCCGCACATCCGGCGCGGCTTTTCGATGTAGGCCTTTTACTTTCGGTCGTGGCGGACGACGCGTACGTCTGAAGCGACATCGCGGTACAGGTGGCGCATTGCGTCAACCAATAGACTTCCGATGCGGAATACGCCGTCGCCGGAGACGGAGATCCCCTCCCACGGCGTCCCCTGATGTTTTTGCACCAAGAGATACGAGTCCCGATCCCTGGCGTAGAGCGCAAACTCGCCTGATTCAGCCAGGCAGGTCGCGTGAGCAAGCGACGCGGGATCAACGGTCTTAAATAGTTCCATGCTCTTCCACCTTCAGTGCAGCCAAATCTTCTCCACAGGCATTAGACGATCTTCCAAATGGATTTAGCCAAAAACCCCATAAAGGCAGCCAAACATGCTATACTGTCCGTAGGCGCAAAAAGTGTGTTGGGCGTGAGAACTCTTATGTTTTCGACGCCTTTTCATTTTTATGCCTAGGAAAGATATATATTTCAATGGTAGACCTTACCAAAACAACGCCCCGCAGCGTACATGAGAAATTCTACGGAATCGTGCAACTTGGACGCACAACCGACAAAGCGAAAGCCCTTGCTCATGGCAATATCGGTGAATATCACTACGATAGCCCCATGGATCAAGCGGTTCTCAGCTTCCTCGGAATCGACCCGGTCAAGTACCTGGAAGTCATTCGTGCAGCCCGCAGCGACGACGAGATCAAATCGTACGTTGCTCCGTACGTCCACAAGAAGAATCCGCAAGAGTTAGAGACGTGGAATCAAATGTGCGTTACGACCCCACCCATCGGCGAGTCGCTCGCGTTCATGACCGAACTGCGTAAGAAGCTTGCTCCCGAGCGTAACGATATCACAACCTGGGCTGATGTTCTGGATCTCGATGAGGGACGCCCCGTGCCCCCTCGCCGCCAGCCTATCGCTCAACCTATCGCTGTCTAAGTTACCGCCAGCTCGGTAGTTAAGCTCGCCGGCAGATCGCCGGCGAGCTTTTGCTATTTCGGGATGAAGACGAGCGCTAAACCGTTTATGCAGTAACGCAGGCCCGTCGGCTTCGGCCCATCGTTGAAGACGTGGCCCAGATGGCCCCCGCAGCGCCCGCAAAGCACTTCGGTGCGAGCCTCGATCAGCGAATAATCCGCTTTCGTGCGCACGGCGTTGGGCAAGGGCGCGTAGAACGACGGCCAGCCGGTGCCACTTTCGAACTTCGTTCCCGATGAAAAAAGCGCTAAGTTGCAACCGGCGCATTCGTAGAGGCCACGCCGATGCTCGTATTCCAGCGGCGAACTCCAAGCTGCTTCTGTACCGGCTTGCCGCAGTATTTCAAAACGCTGCGGTCCGAGCCGTTTGCGCCACTCCGCATCAGTCAGGCTGACTTCAAAGCTTTCTTTCGTGGCTGCGCGCACGAAGCACGATTGCAAAGCGATCGCTCCCAATGCTGCGCCGGCGCTCGACAGCAGCGCCCGTCGCGTCAGACCGTGATGTGGCACGACACGCCGTGTTTTTCGAAGTACCGCTGGTGGTAATCTTCGGCGCGGTAGAAAGTCTTCGCGGGCTCGATTTCCGTTACGATCGGGCGCTTATGCGCTCCCGATGCGTCAAGCTTCGCCTTGGAGGCGAGCGCTTCTCGCTCTTGTTCGGGCGAATGATAGAAAATCGCTGAACGGTACTGCGTGCCGACGTCCGGGCCTTGCCGGTTGCGCGTCGTCGGGTCGTGCATGCGCCAAAAGAGATCCAATAGCGCGTCGTAGGATACTTTTTCGGGATCGTAGGTAACCTGTACGACTTCCGCATGTCCGGTGCGATCGGAGCACACGTCTTGATAGGTCGGGTTCTCTTTTGTTCCGCCCATGTAGCCGGCAACGGCGTCGATGACGCCGGGCAATTGCCGAAACGAGGCCTCCACGCCCCAAAAGCATCCTGCGCCGAATGTCGCGACTTGCGTTGTCATATCTGTGCCTTTAAGATTGCGAATCTCATCGTCCTCTCAACGTGTTCTAAGCCCAAACGGATGGCGCAACAGCTCGGATTTTTCCAGGACGGCAAGCGACTGATCGCCGCCACCCCGGCCGGCAAAATCGTCTATTTCCCGGCGGCCTTCGGCCCGAGCGAAAGTGCGGCCCTCTTTGAAGTCCTGTCGCGAGAGATCCCTTGGTCGACCGAAACGATGCACATGTACGATAGGATCGTCGATGTGCCGAGATTGGTTGCTTGGTACGGGGCGCAGCAAGAGCTCCCGCCGGCGCTGGTACTCGTCAAAGAACGGGCTGAGGGCGCGCTGGCCGTGCGGTTCAACGCCGTCTCGCTCAACTATTACCGCGACGGGAACGACAGCGTCGCATGGCACAGCGATCGAAACGAGCAGTTGACCGAAGATCCGATCGTCGCGCTGGCGAGCTTCGGCGCCACGCGCAGCATGTTGTTTCGTACCAAGGCGCCGCCGCGGCGCCAGCTGCGCTGCGATCTCGAGCCGGGAAGCTTGCTGGCGATGTGCGGCGACGTCCAAGACCACTGGGAACACCACATCCCGAAGGTTCCCAGGCCGACCGACGCGCGGATCAGCGTCGCGCTGCGCACGAAAGCTGAGCGTTCCCCGGAGCGCTAGTCCGTGATGATGCGCGAAAAGAGGTCGGCGCGCAGCCTCGCCAATCCGGCCGCGTCTTCAAGCCAGTCGTCCAGGAGGAACGAAAATGTCACGGTGCCGTGGCGGTGCGTCCGCAAGTATCCGGAAATCGTGCGCACGTGGCTGATGCTGCCGGTTTTGGCGAAGACGTTTTTTTCTGCGGGCGTCCCAATGTAAGCGGCTTTAAGAGTCCCGCGCACGCCTGATTGCGGCAGGGCATCCAAGATCAGATCGCGGTGCTCCGACCTCCAATCGCTCTGCAGAATCATGAGCAGGTCGCGCGGTGTGATCCGATCGTATTGTGATAAGCCCGACCCATCGGTGATCGAAACCGTTGAAGGGTCGACGCCGATGGATTTGAGGTAATCCTCTTCCGCCGCGATGCCGTGCGCGCTGGTGCCGGGAGCACCGCTTCGCGCTACGCCGAGCGTTCGCAGAAAGAGTTCGCCCATCAGGTTGTCGCTGGGCTGCCAAAAATCCGCCAAGAGTTTGGGCATGGGAGCCGACGCGTGCGACCAGACCTCTTGCGCACCGGCCGGCTGAACGCCGGGGCGAACGGGGCCGTCGACCACGACGCCATGCTCGTGGAGCGCGCGCAAGAAGACGTCGCCCGCGTACGCGGCCGGATCCGGCACACCCGGTTCCAAATCATCGGATTGTTTACCGTCCAATGGATGCGAGCCCACGAGCGTGACGGTCTTCCAATCCCCGAACGTACGCACGACGTCGGTCGTATCGTCGGAACCAGGCGCCCCGGTTGTGATCCGGTTATCGATCGTTACGGCATCGGTCTGAGGTTCGATGAGCAGCCGGGCGGGCTCACCGGCTGCGCTGCCGGGACGAACGTACACGTGGATCACGTTCTCTTCAAGGTCGAGCGCGGAGACAACCGGCGCATAGTAATAAGGAAGGTCGTCCCACGACCAGCCTTCGGGATAGGGTTGGTCCTCGAAGTACGACGCGTCCGTGACGACCGCGCCGACGTGCGAAATGCCCGCGACAGCGATGTTGGCGGCCGCTTCAGCGAGGTCCGCGGCCCGCAGCGCTGCGTCCCCGCGGCCTTTGAGATAGAGGTTCGTGCCGTCGGTTGAGACCGTCGTTTTGAATGTGAATCCGAGGCCAAGCGCGCGCAACGCCGCCGAGCCCACGAGCAGTTTGAAGTTTGAGGCCGGCATGAATTCATCGTCGGCGTTCTTGGCGTAGAGAATCTTGCCCGTGGATGATTCTACGACGATCAGGCCAAGGTGGGCGCCGCGTAACGTCCGCCGGGCCAAGATCGCGTCAACGTCGCGATGCAACGCCGTGATTTCCGCTGCGCTCCACGGTGCGCCGCGTGCCGCGGAAGGGCGATCGGCCGCACTCGCGGCGCCCGCGGACAATGCGCCGGCCGTGAAGACCGCCACCAGCGTTACGATAGATTTACGAATCACTTTTTCCATGGGGACGCTCACCATGCCGGGCTCGTCACGGGCACGCCGGGCCGTTTTGAACCGACGCGCTGGTAGAGTTCGATGCCGCTTTGCGAGCGCACCAACCGATAGCGACCTCGCGCGCTCTCTCTGCGAATCTTCGGACCGTCGCGAATCACCCAGTTCGAATCGGGATACTGCCAATCGAACAAAGCGTATTGCGGGTACTGCTCCATGCCGAGCGTCGCTTTCGGGAAGAATCCCATATGGGTGTAGGCTTCTTCCTGCGTGCCGACGTTCATGTCGCGCGGCAACGTGGAAATGAACGCGTCAAGGCGCGCGTCACGAGCCTGCGGCCAGCGCAGAAAATACCTGGGGTGCAGCGGGTTAGCGATGGCGAAGACCACAAGCGCGATCGCGTAGCAGGCAATCATCACGCGGCGACCGGCGCGCGCGTCGCGTTTATAGAGCCGGCACGCGGTAAGGGTGAAGGCGACCAAAACATATGGGATCCAGACCGCGGCATAGTGCTGCCCCATCGTGTAGGTGACGGGAGCGCGGGAAAGCAGGATCTCCGCGAACGGCAGGATTGACAAGAGTACGACACGTGAACCGAACGGCAGAAAAGCCAGCGGCGCAAGGGCGAGCCCTAAATATCCAAGCCGATCGCCCAACCCACGAAGGAGCGAGGCGTGCACGCCGGGTTGGGTGCGCGCATAGAACACGAGCGGATGCCAAGGTCCGTGCGCGCCCGCCAGCGGCCGCACGACGGTAAAATAACCCACGAAAGCGACGATCGCGCAGCCGAGCATTGCCGCGGAATAATAGACGGCATTGCGTTCACCGCGTCGGGCGAAGAAGAAACCGCCGGCTAGCGCGATCGAACCGACGAAGATCGCCTCGTCCTCTTTGATGCACAGGGCGACCAGTGCAAAGGCAAGCGCCATGGGGAGCTTGCGCGCATCGAGCGCGTACAGCAGCCACGCGATGGCCGGAACGACCAAACTGTTCTCGTGAAAATCGGCGAACGTTACGCCGCACAAAGGCGGGTAGATCAAAGCCACGACACAAATTGCCAAGGCCGCCGGTTCGGGAACCCGCTTGCGGGCGATCAAGAAAAGCGCCGGCGCGACGGTGGCATTGGCCGCGGCGCTAAGAATCGCGAGCGGAAGTGCGGAGTGCGTCCACCACACGGGCGGCGCTAGCAGATACAAGATCGGCGAGAAGTGCACCGTAAGGTGGCTTGCGCCTTCGATCGTATTGGAAAATCCTGAAAACGCGCTCGCAATCGTCTGATAGAAGATTCCCAAGTCTTCCGCGGAGCGATGCGCGAGATAGCGATCGGCGCCGAGCAGGCTGAAGACAATGAAATACAATCCACTGCCGAGCCACACGCGTGCGAGCATGGCCCGCGCATTTGCGCCGCATTCTCATCTACCTTTTAGAAGGGCGGCACCCCCGCAGCCGTATACTGGGTCAGGATGAAAAACGCGAGCCGTCCCGTCGCGATAGTGGTGGCGGGGGTTGCCGCCCTGATCGGTATGGCGCTATTGCGGACGTTGCTTGGAACGGCCGGGGCTGCCGGTGCGGTGGATGCCGGCGGAATTCACAAGATCAAGCACGTGATCATCGTGATGCAAGAGAACCGGTCCTTCGATAGTTACTTCGGCACGTACCCGGGCGCCGACGGCATTCCACCCTCGGCGTGCGTTCCCGGGCCCCGAGGCGGATGCGTGCGCCCCTTCCATGATGCCAACGATCGCAACGCCGGCGGACCGCACGGACAGCCCGCTGCGATTGCCGACATCGACGGCGGGCGCATGGACGGGTTCATCCTGAGCGCGCAGCGCGGGCGACGCGGCTGCCGCAATCCGACCAATCCGGCTTGCACGAACGGCGCTCGGATTGACTCGGTGGGCTACCACGATCAGCGCGAGATCCCCAATTATTGGGCGTACGCGCACGATTTTGTGCTGCAAGACCGGCTCTTTGAGCCCAATGCCTCCTGGAGTTTGCCGCAGCACCTGTTCTTGGTATCCGAGTGGTCGGCACAGTGCTCGCGCATCGGTGATCCAATGAGCTGCGTGGACGCGTTGCAGAGCCCAGATCCGCCGCGTGATTTTGGAGCGGGTCGCGCTGCGCGCAGAGGGCCGGGGCGCCCAGACTATGCCTGGACGGACCTGACGTATCTGCTCCATCGCAACCACGTGAGCTGGGGCTACTACGTGATGGGCGGCTATGAGCCCGATTGCGCGGATGATGCGATGCAATGCGCGCCGCGCCGCCAGAATGTTCGCACGCCCGGCATTTGGAATCCGCTGCCGTCGTTCGATACGGTCAAGCAGGACGGTGAGCGCGGCAACGTCCAGGACATCTCAAATTTCTTTCGGGCGGCGCGTAGCGGAACGCTGCCGGCCGTCGTTTGGATCGCGCCGGCCGCCCGATACAGCGAACATCCGCCGGCGCTCGTCAGCGCGGGGCAAGCTTATGTGACGGGCGTCATCAATGCCGTCATGCGCAGCGCCGATTGGAGCAGCACCGCCATCTTCCTATCGTGGGACGACTGGGGCGGCTTCTACGATCACGTTCCGCCGCCGAGGGTCGATGAAAACGGGTACGGCTTACGCGTGCCCGGACTCGTCATTAGCCCGTATGCACGCAGGGGATACATCGACCATCAAACGCTCAGTCACGATGCGTATGTAAAATTCATCGAAGACGACTTCGTCTCGGGCGCACGCATCGACCCAAAGACCGACGGTCGTCCCGACACGCGGCCCGACGTGCGTGAAGCGGCTTCGATCTTAGGCGATTTGCGCCGGGACTTCGATTTCTCGCAGGCGCCGCGCCGTCCGATCTTTTTGCCCGGCGGCATCGGGCCGCCGTACTAACCCTTCGACCTGACAAACAGCCTGGGCGTGATGCGGGAAAGCCCTCTTAACGGCCGAACGTGAGCCATTCCGCTCTTAAGGAGGCCATTTTATGCGTGCTATCCCCCTCGCAGTTTTACTCACGCTGATGATTCCATTTGCCGCCATCGCTCAACCCAGCACGACTCCTGGCTATACAGCCTTTGACCAACAACAGTTCGCCAAACTGGGTGCCGATGTTGGAACGTGGAATTGCACGGACGCCCCGGCAAGTAAAGCTCCGGATGTCGTGACGGTGACGCAGCAAGGAAATTGGTTCGTATATCGCGAGACGGGCGACGATCCGAACACAACGTACCAACGCTGGAGTCACGATCGAAGAATGTATGTGTCGCTCCGCATCTCTGACAGTGGCGACATGGGAATCATAACAACCGCATCGCTCGACCCTGACAACGCGACGTGGAACATCGTGTTTCCACCGGGCGTACCAAAGAACCAAAACGTTACATTTTCCAAGTCGGGCAACACGCTTAACGTCACCTTTCCGTATCCTGACTCAAAGGGCAACATGATGACCGGAAAGTCGGTCTGCGCGAAGGTTTAGGCCGCGTTCGGATTTCGCGGGGGGTTGCGCCCAAGCGCGTTCAAGTACGCACCAAGGGCGCGAACTGCCTCAGAAACTGCTCGATCCGTTCGGCCGCGATGCCCGCGGTCTGCAGGCGCTCCTCCATCGCATCTGCGCGTGCCGGCGGCGTGACGAACATCACCTGCGCGTGCGCGTTCGAGGCGCGCAGCTGGGCGCGCTGAGCGTCCGCGGCAACGAGCGCGGTCTCGTAGGGACGCAGTCGGGCAGCGCCGCCTGCGCAGCGTATCTCGGCTGGGGAGTCGAGCGTCATGAAAATGAGCGGGCGCCCTTCGGTGGGCAAACTTACCCAGCGCTCCGTTAGATGCAGTTTTTCGACGATGAAGTGTGGATCGGCAATGCAGGCAGTGCGCCATATGCCGCCCAGTTCGTATTTCAATTCCTCAAGCGCGCCGGCGTGGGATTCGCGGTAGTCGAGCACGTCGGCGGCCTTTTGCACGTGCAGTTCGCGCGGCTGGCCGTTTGCATCGACGCGGTTCCAATCGAAGATGCGATACGTCAGATCGCTGGCCTGTTGCGTTTCAAAGATCACGATGCCGGCGCAGATCGCGTGCAACGTTCCGGACGGCAAATAAAACGCATCGCCGCTTTTTACGGGCACGCGGCGCAGCAGCGCGCCCAAAGTACCGTCCCCAACGCGTCGCTCGTATTCAGCGCGCGACGTGTCGCGGTTCCATCCTAAGACGAGCTCAGCGCCCGGCTGGGCATCGAGCACGTACCAGCATTCGGTTTTACCGTTTGGCTGGTGCTCTACGCGCTGCGCATAGGCGTCGTCGGGATGCACTTGAACGGAGAGCGCATCGCGAGCGTCGATGATCTTGGTCAACACGGGAAAGATCGCCAAGGGGTCGAGATTTCCCAGGAACGCATCGCCCAGCTCAGCGCGCAGTTCGGCGATCGTCTTGCCGGCGAGCGGACCGTTGGAGATGCGGTTCTGGTCCCAGCACTCCCAAGATTCGCCCAACTTGGCGTTCGGGTCGCCGGGTTTGCCGAAGCGCTTGACCAGCGCGTCGCCGCCCCAAATCGCCGGCACGACTTTGGGCTCGATTACGTAGGGATACAGCAGCTGTTCAGTCACGCACCCATCATACCAAATGGGTCCCAGGCGTCGAGAAGTGGAAGGGAATTGCCATGCACCAGGCTCACATCGGCATCGGTTCCAACCTCGGCGACCGCCAAGGCAACATTCTGGCGGCTCTGCAGCGGTTGCGCCGTACGTGTGAAATCGTCGCCGTTTCGTCCTTCTACGAGACCGACCCGGCGGCCGGCGCGCAAGGGCCGTCATTTCTGAACGTTGCGGCGGCCGTGCGCACCCCCCTCGAGCGCGCGGCCTTCGAAAAACTGAGCCGCGATGTTGAGATTGCGGTTGGCCGCGCCGGAAAACGGCCCTTGCAGGCGCGGCCGATCGACATCGACGTCTTAAACTTTGACAGCGATTACGTGCATCCTCACCTCGGCGCGCGCGCGTTCAACCTGATTCCCTTGGCGGAGATCGCGCCGGACATCGTGCTGCCGGAAACCGGCGTTCGAGTGGCCGATCTGGCGGCATCGTTGCCCAAAAACGGCGTGCAAAAGAAGGCGCGCGCGCTGCACTTTTCTACCAACCGGCAAGACGAAGAACCGGCCGTGCGCATTTCGCTCGGGCGGGCGGGCGTTTCAAAAGTGCGGCGCGTCATCCATGTGAACGTGGACGGAAAAGCTCGGACGTACAACGGTGAGTTCACGATGGTCGCCGACTTGGCGCCGGATAAGTCAGGCATCCACATGTCGCGCTTTGGAGAGATTCTCGAAGAAGCGACGCTCGAGGTCCTTGCCCGCCAAGAGCGTTTTCCGCGTATCGAAGCCCTGGTCGATGCGATCGCAGGGGAGATCATCGGATCGCACCAGGCGATTAGCGCCGACGTCCGCGTACGCGCCGATTTTGGGTTGGAACGCTGGACGCCGGTCAGCGGTAAGCGCGGCGAAGAAACCTA
>Ga0185299_10001113_pt1 | contig 57864 bp, 52 predicted proteins | sample PaiPotPPA55metaG_FD_128002 | JGI IMG/M metagenome (GOLD analysis project Ga0185299, IMG submission 128002) | Iron sulfur acid spring bacterial and archeal communities from Banff, Canada, to study Microbial Dark Matter (Phase II) - Paint Pots PPA... ... | reverse complement strand
ATACCGGAACAGTCCGCCGCGACCTGGTTCCGGAAGAGACTGCGAGCTTTTTGATCGCGATGGTCGAAGGCTACGAAGTGCTGGCAAAGAACGCTCAGGACGCGAAGGTGTGGAATATGGGGATCAAAAATATCGTGAGCTGGTTGAGTTCTCTTCGAGCGCCGGGCAATGGCAAGCGGGGCTGACTGCATTGAATCCAACCTGTTGTTGCACGCTGCTACATACCAACCTGTTCGTAGGTCAGTGGGTCAGCATCGCGAGTGTCCGAACATAACATTATGAAAGGAGAACGAAACATAACATCATGAAAGGAGATCGAACAATGACGAGGATGACAGTGTCGCGCAGGAAACTGTTCGCAACGGGAGCGTGCGCGCTGGTGGGTGCATTGGCTCTGCCGGGACCGGAAAGAGCCAGCGCATTGACAGGACAAAACTCAGCGAACGAGGAGATCGTCCGTAAATGGTACGCTGCGTGGGAAAACAAGGACTTGGCCACGTTCAATGCCCTGCTCGCCGACAACTTCACCTTTAGCAGCGCAGCCGGCGACGACCACATCAGCAAAAGCACCTTCAAGTCGAAATGCTGGGACACACAGGTTGATTTCATCGGACATTTTGACTTGGAGCGAATCAGCACTGGTGCGGACGATGCTTTTGTGAAGTATCTTTGCCACACTAAGAACGGTAAAACGTTCCGGAATGTGGAGTACCTTCGAATCACGAACGGAAAGTTGGAATCAATTGAGTGTTATTTCGGCGCACAGTCCAGCTTCCCATCCGCGGTAAGCACTGGGTAGAAGTAGGGGTGAGGACACGAAACGGAAATTTGAGTACGCTAAGGAGCATATCTCCTCGTGGATGAGACTGCGAATCTTGGTCAGGAGCACGCTAAATCCCGCATAACAAGGCATCCGGTCTTTCCAGTACCAGTAGCCCCGTCAAACGAGAGTCCCGCATCGGGGGCATCTTCCAGCCGATTGGATGGATCGACCATCCAAACCAGAAGGAGCAAAGCCGTTGGTCTACGGCGACAGTCGGGATCCCTGGAGACGGGCGCCCGACGAGTTCGGCAATGGAGAGGGCTTACCTACGAACTGTCTGCATCAATTGAAAGCTGCCAGTTATCCCTCGCCCCGGGCAGTGTTTCTTTCGGGATCCAATCCGCCACATTGCCTGAGACTGAAAGATCGACGGCTGCTCGGCGACGAAGAACTACTAACCTAAGTTGGCTGCTATGGCGCATCGATGAAAGAATTCTCAAGAATACCGCCGCGCGCTCAATGTAGAGCGCCTGCCGACTATTAGAAACAGCTTCGCAATCTTCCAACCGAAAATACCCGGCGAGCGCCAAATAACGTGGAAAAAAAGACGCCAGACAATTTGGAAAGTCACAAGCTAACCGGCCTGCTTCGATGAGCTGCAGCGCGGCGACTGCCGTGAACATCTTGCCGACACGTCTAAAACTCGATTTAGAGCGCCGAACGTTTCGCTGGGGTCGTAGCTAGCGAGATCACCGGTTTCGCAAGAGAATTGCAGGGAAGGGGAAGATCTTTAGGAAAGAAGGTCGCCTCGACACGCGCCGTTCCGGTGAGAAATCAGTGCCCGCATTCAATGGGCGCTGCGGTCTAAAAGAGGCCTCTCCACAGAGGGCCTCAACAGTTGAAACCCGAAAACGCTCCAAAATTCGATTAGAGCGCATTTCTAAGGGAGCCCGCTGTCTTCATACTCGGAACTCTGTCGCGAAAGTACGAAGTTTTGCCTCCACGTACAACAAGCGAGAACCGAAGCCTCACAGCGCCACGCTGCTCTATTTTATATGACATATATTGTATGATGTTATAGATATGAGCAACAGATCCAAGGAGTTCCAGGGTTGTGAATAACTTGTGAATTCTTCGAATTTGTCTCCGGATCCAGCTCTTCGACGTTGAACTTATTGACAGGCTCCCACGCTCGACGAGATAACGCTTTGGGCTCTCGATGAAACCGGACTATCTCTCGCGCGGGTTCGAAAAAATTTACGAGGATCTCTCGTTCTTAATGCATTGCTTTCGGGAAGTGCTCGAAGAACTGGGCGAACTAGAGCTGGCTCAATCCCTACCCTGGATCAGCGAGGTCAAAGTTTCGCCCGAAGCCAACCCTCGCCTCTCTCAGGCCTATTCGGTGGCATTCCAGCTCTTGAATATGGTCGAAGAAAACGTGGCGGCGCAGGTGCGCCGGGGGCGCGAATCGGACTTAGGCCTGGCTAGTGAACCCGGTCTTTGGGCGGATCAATTGGACCGGCTGAAACGCGCTGGAGCCAGCGAATCCGAGATCGCGGCCCAATTGCGCTCAATCCGAGTGGAGCCAGTCCTGACGGCGCATCCGACGGAGGCTAAGCGTCTGGCCGTGCTCGATCAGCACCGAGCGCTTTATTACCTCCTGGTCCAGCGGGAAAACCGCATGTATACCCCGCACGAACAGATCGCTATCCGGGACGAGATCAAAGTGACCCTGGAACGTCTTTGGCGGACCGGCGAAGTTCATCGCACAAAGCCGATCGTCGCTGAGGAACGCCGGAACGTTTTGCATTATTTGCGGGACGTCTTCCCCACAACTCTACGCGATGTCGATCTCCGGCTCCGACAATCCTGGATTGAAGCGGGGTTCGAACCTGAAGCCCTCAGTTCGCCGGATTATTTCCCCCGGATCCGGTTTGGTACCTGGGTTGGAGGCGACCGCGACGGCCATCCCTTGGTGACCGCCCAGGTCACGCGAGAAACATTTTTCGAACTCAGGGAAGCTGCGCTGGAGACGCTGATCAGCGCCATGAGCCGGGTGGTCGAACAATTGACCTTATCAGGGAACGATCAGGTGGCTCCTCCGTTCTTACTCGAAGGCATAGAACGGCTTACAGCAGAAACTTCTATCACAATCGAGCAATTAATTTATCGGGAAGAACCTTGGCGGCAATTCGCTTTTCTAATCCAGAAGAAACTCCAACAAACTCTTCAGGGTCAAGGATATCGGTCGGCAAGCGAACTTAGAGACGATCTCATTTTATTGAATTCGGCACTGGACGCAGTTGGTGCCGTGCGGATCGGTCGGACGGAAGTGTGGCCAGTGATCCGGATTGTGGATGTGTTCGGGTTCCACGGGGCTGTGCTCGATATCCGCCAGAATAGCCAATTTCATGATCAGGCGATCGCGCAGTTATTGGCGGCGGCCGGGATCCCCTCGCCTAAACCGTATCCGGAGCAGACCCAATCCGAACGGCTCGCCCTACTCCTGGCTGAGTTGAATTCGCGCCGGCCGTTTTTAGCGCCCGATGTTTCGGTCGGACCGGAAGCGGACGCCGTGCTGAGCTGTTATCGCGTACTTAAAGAATATCGGGACCGGTTCGGCTTAAGAGGGATTGGTTCATTGATCGTGAGCATGACCCGAGGGGTGGCCGATCTCTTCGCGGTTTATCTGTTCGCGCGCGAGGTCGGGCTCTGGAGGGAAACTCCGGGTGGACCGGCCTCGGAGATTCATGTGGTGCCTCTGTTCGAGACGATCGAAGATCTGGAGGCGGCCCCTGCGATCGTGGCGGAGTACCTGCAGCACCCGTTTGTACGCAGAAGCGTGCAGTTGCAGGCGGAGATTCGCGGGAGCGAGTACCCGGTGCAGCAGATCATGCTGGGCTACAGCGACAGCAACAAAGACTCGGGACTCTTTACGAGCCAATGGGCGCTGCACTGCGCTCAGAAAGAGATTACCAAGGTCGCGGATTCTTGCGGGATCCAAGTCCGCTATTTCCATGGGCGTGGCGGCACGATCAGCCGAGGCGCCGGTCCCACCCACCGGTTTCTGGAGGCTCTCCCGTATCAGACGATCCGGGGCGATATCCGGTTAACGGAACAAGGCGAAACCATTGCCCAGAAATACGCAAACCGGATCACCGCTGCCTACAACCTTGAGATTCTGCTGGCTGGGGTCTGTGGGATCACCTTACGACAAAAGAACCAGGAAGAACCGCTGGACCGGATCGGCGAAATCGCCTCTGAACTGTCTGAGACGAGCCGAGTTGCTTATCGGAACTTGCTCAACCATCCCAAGTTTCTCGACTTTTTCCGCACGGCGACACCGATCGACGCGTTAGAGCTCAGCAGTATCGGATCCCGGCCGAGCCGCCGGACCGGGCAACATTCTTCGTTAGCGGACCTGAGAGCGATCCCTTGGGTATTCAGCTGGACACAATCTCGGTATTACCTTCCTGGCTGGTTCGGGATAGGGACTGCCCTAGAAACGATGTCGCGGGACGAACCGAAGTTACAACTCCTTTTGGATCTAGGGAGAACATCGTCGTTTTTACGGTTTGTGCTGACAAATGCGGAGACGAATATTTGCAGCGCCGAGCTTTCGCTCATGGAAATGTACGCGTCACTATGTCCTGATGATCAAGCAGTTACAGATGTTTATCTGGTAATTAAAAAAGAATTCATTTTGACCCATAAACTCTTGTCTGAAATCCTCGGAGGCGCTTCTGCCGACCGGCGTCCGCGTTTTACGAAGACTCTTCAGATCAGAGCCGATGGTCTCCTCGCCCTTCACGTTCAACAGGTCGGCCTGCTCCGGACCTGGCGCCAAGCCATGACGGCCGGCGCTACCGCAGATGCCGACAGGCTCTTCGCGGATGTGATGGTCTCGATCAATGCGATCGCGAGTGGCCTACGGACGACGGGGTAAGGGGTGGCGTGGGGTGGCGAGGTGCGGGGACGACCGGAGCGATTAGCGCGGCCACGCGGAGTAATCAGTAATCAGTGATCAGTGATCAGTAAGACGGTAACGAGTGACCGCAAATCCAAACTGATTACTGACCCTACTGATCACTGATCACTGGGTGGAAGCCGCATTTCTCGCCAAGACGCGGGTAAAGACGATCTATTGTGCCGAACCGTAAATAAACCGGAGGACAAAAAGTGATTGTAAGACAATGGCGTGGATGGGCTGATCGGGGTCGGGCAGCCGGCTATCTGCGGTATTTTGCGACGAAAGTTCAGCCGAAGCTGAGCGAAGTTCACGGGTATCGAAAGGGGTTGGTTCTGACTCGAGAAGAGGGCGAAGAGACAGAAATCGTCACGATGACGTTCTTTGATCGATTAGAAGATGTTAAAGGGTTCGCGGGCGAGCGATACGAGATGGCCAATGTGTCGCCGGAGGCGCACAGCCTCCTTTCTCGTTACGATAAAACCGTGTCTCATTTCGAGATAGCACTCGAACTGGGTTCAGACGGGAATTAAGACGGGGCCCTGACCCTCGTGAGGCCATCAAAATCGTCCTCGTCCTCGTCGTCGTCCTCGAGAGGGAATGACCCAACGCAATGTTTTGCCCATCGCGTCTACCATTGTGTGTCGGGATACAACGGCCCATAGAACTGCCGCACCTCGAGACGTTCCCGGGAGCCGCCTGCTGCTAAACCATAGAGCTGCCATGCTACGAAGCGGCTCCCCTCCAGGCGTCGGGCCACTATCCGCGCCAATCCACGTTCATCTGTGGTTGACACTTCCGTTCTTACTTCTGGCGGATCGTTGGGGCTTTTTCTTAGGCGCAGCGGTGCTGGCTCGTTGAACCAGCGTTGGCACGACGACGTAAGTCCGGGGTCCGCGCGACCCGGAACGGATCTCTTCCAATAAACATTGGATACCGAGTTTACCGATTCGTGGGAAATCCTGGCAAATCGTAGTCAGCGGGGGCAAGAAATACCCCGACTCAGGGACATCGTCGAAACCGACGATCGAGATATCGTCCGGGACGGAGATACTCGCTTCGTGAAACGCTCGAATTGCTCCTAACGCCATTTGATCATTCGCGACCACCAAGCCAGTAAATTGACCCCGATGATCCTTTATCAAACGCTGGGCGGCTCGAAATCCGCTCTGGGGTGACCAATCCCCTTCCACACACGGGCCCGGATCTAAGCCGGCTTCCTTCAGAGCGGAAAGCCATCCTTGGTAACGCAAGCGGCCTGGTCTCCAAGCTTGGGATGCGCGGATACAAGCGATTTGCTGATGCCCAAGACTAATCAGGTGGTCCGTCGCGATGCGGGAGCCGTTCTTTTGCTGTACCAGCACGGCGCCGGTCTTGAAATTAAGATCGGAGTCCATGGCCACAACGGGGATATTTTGGCAAAGATCGCGCAACATACTCAGATCCATCTCCAGCGGCAGGTACACCAAGATGCCGGCAACCCGATGCGCGCAAAGCTCGTTCACTGCCCGGGAAATCTCGCTGATGTTCGGTTCTACAATGCCGCTGAACATCACGCTATAGCCGGCCTGATTAGCAGATTCTTCGATGTTGACCAACGTCTGAGATGGCCCAAAGAGCCCGATCGGGAAACTGATGTGACCGAGGATGGTGGAGCGCCGGCTAACGAGATGACGGGCAGTCATGTTGGGCCGGTAACCGAGTTGGGCGATAACCCGGAGAACCCGGTCCCGAGTGGCTTCGGCTACCTCGGGCATTTGATTGATCACGCGGGAGACGGTTTGATACGAAACACCGCACCGGGCCGCGACATCCGTCATGGTTATTTCTCGCTTATGAACGGTTCGAGACATTAGAGGCGAAAGCGAAAACGCGAAGAGGCACTATTTGCCGAAGAAATCGGTGATGTCGAAGAAAACTGCGCGTTGTTTCCCGTTCTGATCTGTGATTTCCATCCGGTCATAGACCCGGCTTTTTTGATTGACGAGCACCTGGCGTTTTAGAAACCAAGAACCGAAGTGCTGGGATAGATAACTGTGCTCGGCTGCGATCCCGTCTTTTTCGTCTTTCGCACCGCGAATAACAACCGCCGATTCGACAGCTCTACCGTCCCCGCCAGCAAATTGCAAGGGTCCGGCAAAAAGAGGCGACTCGCTGATAATGAAGAAAAAGCTTAGAAATCCTAGCGTTTTCAAAGCCCTAGTATACTTCGCCGCGGCTCGCTGCGCGAATAGCCAATAGCCCGCTACGCGAATAGCCAATAGCCAATAGCCAATAGCCAATAGCGAATGGGCGATAGGGCGAAACCAGCCGCGCTTGGAAATCGCCTTTCACTTTTCACTGTGGCCTCGCTGCTGACTCCTCCCCCCATTTGGCTATTGGCTATCGGCTATTGGCTATGCGCGGAGCGAGCCTAAGGCGAGCTCCGCGCTATCCCTTCGATGTGTCTCTGAAAATCCGGGTCTTCTCCCTCCAAAAGCTCTGGCAAAGCGTTTAGAAAGTCCGGACGCAGACACCATTCCCGCATGTAATCTTCCCACGAGGACCAGAGCCGCTTGGTCTGTTTGTCCATGTGTTCTTCGTAGACCAGGATGTACGCTCTCTCGAAGATCGATACCAGGATCCCGAAGAGCGCGAGCCGGCGTTCTTTCTGTTCCTCGCTAAGCTCACGAACCGGCGCTTGTTTACTCAAGAGCTGCAGATCCGCGTTATCGAGCACTAGTTTGAGAAAATTCGTGTATTCGTGCGAGAGACGCTGATAAAGCTCTTCTTGATCAGCGATCCGTTCTTTGCGCCGTTCAAAAACATAAACCAGGATTGCGAAAGGCAGAGCAAAGGTCTCGACGAGATAGAACGAGAACTCGACCACGTTCATGGGGACGGACTCGCCTGAAGCTCGTCCGATAGCAAATAGCCAATAGCAAATAGCAAATAGACGGGTCACGCGTGTGGGCGAAAATTTGGTGGGGCGAGGCTCCTGAAGGACCCAAGCGCTTTCGCGAAGAAACCGCGTTTTCCACAGATCAGCGCTTCTTTAGGCCAAGGCGCTTGCCGAGGCGTTCCCAGCGCGTGGCAGGCAGCTATGATGATTTCCGCGGCCACCAAGCTGCAAGATAGTACGGTCGTTCTAATCGCGGTTTGACCATTCAAAACGAAAAACTCAATCACACGCGCTGGAAACCACGGCTCGGCGCGCGTAAAGATCTAGCGGTGCGGTTCGTCGGGTGGATGCCGGTCCCTTCGAGAAACACTTCGGGTCTATCGGGAGCCTCGCCCTACCAAGTGATTTGTCACGAATCACTGTTTTCCGTTGATCGCGTCGTCGAAGATTTTCAGGTCTTTCTCGACGATGTTGGGCGATAGCTGCTGGTACTGCAGGCCGAGATAACCGGGCTGGAGACCGCCTTCGGGCTGCAAGTTTGATCCTCCTAGGCTGATACCGACGCCCCCATTGAACATCGTGATCGGTTGGTACGGCGGATGTTCTTTCTTATCGACCGCAGCTTGATGCTTTGCGTCGATGGCTTTGTTCAGCTCTTTCTGAGCAGTGTTGACCGCCTTGGATTGACTCGAATCTTCTAGGAAACTCGGTTTCTCACCGATGACTGTCAGCGCCGGCAGCTCGATCGATTTCGCCAGGGTCTTCGAGTATTTATCGCGGTCAGCCGGTTTCAAATCGTTGTAGGCGAGCGCGGTTTCGCCTTCATCGCTTCGAATCAACATGGCGGAAGCGTTCCGGGTAAGCACCTCGGCGTGATGATAAACCTTGCCGTTTGCTGCCGTGATGTCATCTGCCCGAGCTTCGCGCATCAGATGTGGCGCAAAGAAAAAGAGAACGGCGCAGGCGCCGGAAAGCAAACGGTAACGGGTGTTCATGCGATGGTGAGTGGTGATTTTCGATTACGATCGATCAGAACTCCAACACTCCGCTTACAAGGACCAGAACGAAAGGTGGACGCCGGGAATGACGAAACGCGTCCTACAACTGATGCATTGTGGAAAGACTGCAACGCATACCCGAAAAACATCACGTGTACGGATAGATGACAACACGACGCTGTGCGAGTCGTTTTTTTTGGTTGCAATGCCTACTTAATTAGTAGAGTTACTCCAATTGCGCCTATGTCCGCCACTACTATTGACGTTTCCCTTTCCCCTGACCAACTCGCTGACTCCCCTCGCCCCCAAGCGCATCGCATTGCGTCGGACGAAGAAGCGCTGACCATTGCTAGACGGCTCGCTCGGGAGTTCGCGGCCGGTGCTTCTAAGCGGGATCGGGAACGGATTCTGCCCAAGGCCGAGCTAGACACATTTTCGGGAAGCGGTCTGTGGGCGCTAAGTATCCCAAAGGGTTATGGAGGCGCCGGAGTCCAACATGAAACGTTGGTGGAGATGTTTCGGATCATCGCCGAGGCCGACCCCTCCATCGCCCAGATCGCGCACAATCATTATTGTGTCGTTGACGCGATTCGACTGGACGGATCCGCCGATCAAAAATCGTATTATTTCAACGAGGTATTAAACGGGAAACGATTCGGGAATGCGTTTTCTGAGGCGGGCACGAAAAACGTCACTGATTTTCAAACCAGGATCGAGCCACACGGTGACGGCTTCGCGGTCAACGGTAAGAAGTTCTATTCGACCGGAGCGCTTTTCGCGGACTACATCCCGACCGGTGCGGTGAACGGGGAGAAAAAAGGGTTCCTGATCATTATCCCGAAGAATACCCCTGGTCTGAGCGTGATCGATGATTGGTCCGGCTTTGGACAACGCACCACCGCGAGCGGTTCGGTGGTTCTCGAAAATGTGCAGGTCGAAGCGGAATGGGTGATCCCTGGTTACAAGGCTTATGATCGCCCGACTTTAACCGGTCCCCTCTCCCAAATTATTCAGGCCGCGATCGATGCGGGAATTGCGCGAGCGGCTTTGGAAGAGACCGTGCGTTTCGTACGTGAGAAATCGAGGCCGTGGATCGATAGCAAAGTTGAACGGGCGAGTGAGGATCCACTAACGATTGCCCAAATTGGCGACCTGGCGATTCGGGTACACGCGGCGGAAGCGCTGCTGGCTCGGGCGGCCCGAAAATTCGATCTGGCGGATCCGGAACCGACCGAGGGAGGCGTAGCCGAAGTGGCCGTGGCCGTGAACGAAGCCAAAGTACTAACCACTGAGGCAGCACTTTTAGCCACCAACAAGCTGTTCGAGTTAGCCGGCACCCAATCGACGCTCTCCCAACACGGGCTAGACCGGCATTGGCGAAACGCGCGTACGCATACGCTCCACGACCCGGTGCGTTGGAAATATTACGGCGTGGGTAATTACTATCTAAATCAGGTTTTACCACCACGACATCCGTGGAACTGAGCGGGACTCGCCTTAGGCTCGTCCGCATGACAAATGACAAATCACAGATGACAGATATGGAGCAGCCTGATCGCTTAATTTGTAATTTGTCATCTGTCATTTGTCATTCGGACGAGCCTAAGGCGAATCCGAGGGTGGCGCGGATTCGGTCGGATGCGCACGCTATCCAGATTGCGCAATGGCTGGCGGAGAGTTTCGCGGAAGAGTCTGCTAAACGCGATCGCGAACGACAGCTGCCGTACCAGGAGATCGATGGGTTCTCTCGATCAGGTCTTTGGGGAATCACTGTACCCCGAGCTTACGGCGGAGCGGAGGTATCGGCTTCGACCTTAGCAGAGGTTGTCAGTCTGATCTCCGAAGCAGATTCATCCCTGGGACAGATCCCCCAGAACCATTATTTCATGGTGGAGGTCGTACGTTGGAACGGAAGTGACAACCAGAAGCGATTCTTCTTCGAAAAGGTCTTGCAGGGAGCTCGGTTCGGTAACGCGCTGTCCGAGCGACGAAGCAAAACGGTGGCTGAATATCAGACTCGGATCAGGCCGGCCGAAGGCGGTTATATCGTGCGCGGCGAAAAGTTCTATTCGACCGGCGCGTTATTCGCCGATTGGATCGTGGTAGTGGCGAAGGATCCGGAGGAGTATCTGCGAGTTGCTTTTGTGCCCAAAGATACGCCTGGGCTCGAAGTGATTGACGACTGGAATAGCTTCGGCCAACGCACGACGGGAAGCGGCACCACCATTTTGCATGACGTCTTTGTGCCGGCCGAGTTTGTGATGCCCTACCAAAAATCTTTTGATGAACCTTCGCCTTTGGGACCTTTGGCCCAGATCATTCATGCCGCGGTTGAACTTGGTTTAGCCCGAGCCGCCATCAAGGAAACGATCTCTTGGATTCGAAACCGGGCCCGGCCTTGGATCGATAGCGGCCGCGCAAGGGCAGCCGAAGATCCGCTGACCATCTATCAGATCGGAGAGCTCCATGTCACTTTGCATGCGGCGGAAGCGGTTTTGTATCAAGCCGGGAAAGCCGTTGACCGGGTAATCGCTGAGCCTAATCCAAGCACGTTAGCCGCGGCCTCGGTCGCGGTGGCTGAAGCCAAATTTTTAACCACAGAGGTTGCGCTAGCTGCTACTAACAAGTTGTTCGAGCTGAGTGGGACTCAATCGACCTTATCCGAGTGGAACCTCGATCGTTATTGGCGTAACGCCCGGACCCACACGTTACATGATCCGGTCCGGTGGAAGCCATTCATCATCGGAAACTTTGTCCTCAATGAAATATTACCTCCCAGACATGGGGCCATCTAACAACGCCGTGAGCGCCGGGATCGCCGGGAACGCCGGGAACGGTCCAGGCAACATCGAGGGCGGTGGTAACCTGACTCAAAGTCGGCCTCGCAAGCGAGGCGCGCTCCATAACAAGGAAACGCTTCGAGTTAACCCATGGCACTTATCGTTCCCGGCGATCTCGGCGTTACCGGCGTTCACGGCGTTCTATTATGTCTAGAGAAATCCGGCTTAATGCTTTTGACATGAACTGTGTGGGCCACCAATCCCCCGGGCTTTGGCGGCATCCGCGAGATCTATCTTCTACTTATAAAGATTTGGAGTACTGGACGGAACTGGCTCAGATACTCGAAGCCGGGAAGTTCGACGGGTTGTTTATCGCTGACGTTTTGGGCGTGTACGACGTTTATCATGGAACCGCTGAACACGCGATCCGGCAGGCAACTCAGATTCCATTAAATGACCCGCTTTTAGTGGTCCCGGCGATGGCGCAGGTAACGAAAGATCTCGGGTTCGGTGTTACCTGTTCGTTGACGTATGAACATCCCTACCCTTTCGCACGGCGGATGTCGACCCTGGACCATCTGACCAAGGGTCGAGCCGGCTGGAACATTGTGTCCTCGTATTTAGACAGCGCAGCTCGCAACTTTGGGATGAAAAATCAGATGCGGCACGATGACCGTTACGCCGTCGCCGACGAGTACATGGAAGTTTGTTACAAGCTTTGGGAAGCGAGCTGGGAGGATGACGCGGTAATCCGGGATGCACGTATCGGCATTTTTACGGATCCGCGCAAGGTTCATCAGATCGAACATCACGGCGAATATTTTCAAGTTCCTGGCTATCATCTGAGCGAACCGTCCCCGCAAAGAACACCGGTTCTTTATCAGGCCGGCGCCTCGCGACGGGGCAAAGATTTCGCCGCTCGGCATGCGGAATGCATTTTCGTAGCTGCGCCGTCAAAGGTGATCTTGAAGAATTATGTGAACGATATCCGGAGACGCGCGGCCGGTTTCGGGAGGGACCCCTCCAACCTACTGTTTTTCAATTTATTGACTGTGATCGTGGCTCCAACGGAAGCGGAAGCCAAACGCAAACATCAGGAGTATCGCCAATACGTGAGCTATGACGGCGCGCTAGCGCTAGGTTCCGGCTGGACCGGGATCGATTTCGGGCAATATCGTCCCGAGCAGCGGCTTCAATATATCGAGAACGATGCGGTCCAATCGGCAACTGAATCCCTGACTATCTCTGATCCTTCCAAGATTTGGACGGTGGCAGAGGTAGCTAATTGGATCGGCATCGGCGGTTTAGGTCCCCTGCTGGTCGGCTCAACCGAGCAAATTGCCGATACGTTAGAAGAATGGGTGGAAGAGACAGATGTGGATGGCTTTAACCTGGCTTATGCGGTGACCCATGATTCGTTCCGCGACTTCGCCGAGCTGGTTGTTCCCGAACTGCAGAAACGAGGGCGATTCAAACAATATTACCAGCCGGGAACCCTCCGAGAAAAACTTTTCAACCGGGGGCCGAAACTGCCGGATGAACATCCGGGAGGGATCATACGCAAACAGGGGGTTAGACAACTGGAGCCGGCGCAATCGCAGGTATGAGGTGTGTGTCTACCGCGAAACGATTACGAGGTGCGCACGCTGGGAGGGCGCGCTGCCTGTCCGACGTAGCCGTGGTGAAGGATACGATTTCGCGTCCTAACTGGCGAAGTAGGATCCTCGCGCGCCGTGAACGTAGGTTTCAACCTGATGGTGTCGATAGGCGTACCGGTTCGTCACGTCCTGGGCTCCGATCACGACGGATCGCGGGGACGCGATCCCTCCAGGTCGTTTTCTGCGCGGTACTTTTCGCGTTAGTGCCACTCACACATGCTGATGATCAGAAATTGGCTTCGGTCCGTATCGGGTATCAGAAGTACGGCACTTTGAATGTCCTGAAAGCCGAGGGCAGCTTTCAGAAATCGTTAGCCGCGCGCGGGATCAGCATAACCTGGATTCTGTTTCCGGCCGGACCGCAGCTAATCGAAGCCTTGAACGCCGGGAGTATCGACTTTGGGAATACAGGTGAAGCGCCGCCGGTTTTCGCCCAGGCAGCGGGTGTGAATCTTGTGTATTTCGGCAATCAACCTCCATTTCCAAAAGGGGAAGGCGTGTTGGTCAAAAAGGACTCGCCCATAAAAAGCGTGGTCGACCTGAAAGGTAAACGGGTCGCCCTTAATAAGGGATCGAATGTCCATTTCTTTCTGGTGAAACTCCTGGAGAAATATGGGCTTAAGATCAACGAGATCACGCCGGTCTTTTTAACGCCAGCCGACGCGTGGGCGGCACTCGAAGGAGGCAGTGTCGATGCCTGGGCCGTCTGGGATCCGTTTATGACTGCAGCGGTTGACCGTTCCGGCGCCCGTATTTTGCAGGATGCAGAAGGGATCGCTGCGAATCGAGAATTTTTCTTGGCTGATCGTCGTTTCGCACAAGCACACCAAGACATCTTGTTGGCGGTCCGCGATGCCGTTAACCGGTGTGGAACCTGGGTAACTACGAAGCCGGAAGAGGTGGTGCATTACTTAGCTCCGCAATTAGGGATGAGCGAATCGGTCGTAACCCAGGTGATCCGCGCCACGCCCTGGGGGTTCCAGCCCATCAGCGATCAGGTCGTTTCTGATCAACAGGCTATCGGCGACACTTTTTTTGAGTTGAAACTGATTCCGAAAACGATCCAGGTGGCGGATGCCGTTGTGCGGATTCCAGAATGATTAGTTAAATGAAACTACTGTGGTTTCTCCCAACTTTCGGTGACGGCCGGTACCTGGGTTCTGCTCAAGGCGCGCGAGACACGAACTACGCTTATTTGCGCCAGATTGCTGAAGCGGTCGATACCCTGGGTTTCTACGGTGCATTGTTACCTACGGGGCGAACCTGCGATGATTCTTGGATCGCCGCATCCGCCCTCATCCCGTCCACCCAGCGGATGCGTTTTTTGATCGCGGTTCGTCCTGGATTAATGACACCGACGATGGCCGCCCGGATGGTAGCGACATTCGACCAATATTCCGGCGGCAGATTGCTGCTCAATGTTGTCACTGGCGGCGATCCAGTGGAGCTAGCTGGAGACGGCTTACATTTGAAGCACGACGAGCGATACGTGCTGACGGGTGAGTTTCTCACTATCTTCCGCCGGGTGCTTGCGGGCGAGTCTGTCGATTTCAACGGTACTTATTTACAGGTGCAGGATGCCAAGCTTTTTCGACCAGGCTTACAAAAACCGTATCCTGAACTTTGGTTCGGTGGCGCTTCGCCGGCCGGACATCGGATCGCAGCCGAGCATGTGGATGTCTCGCTCACCTGGGGAGAACCACCCGACGCCGTTGCCGCCAAGATCGCAGAAGTACAGGAGTTAGCCGCCTCGGTCGGGAGAACATTAAGGTTCGGTTTGCGGGTGCACATCATCGTACGCGAGACCGACAAAGAAGCCTGGCAAGCGGCTGACGATCTTTTGCGCTACGTTTCCGACGAAAGTATCGCCGCTGCCCAAAAGACTTTTGCGCGGTTCGATTCCGAAGGGCAGAAACGAATGAGCCAGCTGCACGGAGGCAAACGGGATCGCCTCGAAATCAGTCCCAATCTTTGGGCCGGAGTTGGTTTAGTGCGTGGCGGAGCCGGCACCGCGCTGGTCGGAAATCCAGAAACAGTGGCGGCTCGCCTCAAGGAATACGCCGAGCTCGGGATCGAATGTTTCATTCTTTCGGGGTATCCGAATCTGGAGGAAGCCTATCGGGTCGCTGAACTGCTGTTTCCGTTGCTGCCGGTGGACCATTTACCGAAACAAACCACTGCGGCATATTCAGGGCCGTTCGGGGACTATAAGTTGTAGGTTCTAAGTTCTAAGTTCTAAGTTGTAGGTTGTAGGTTGTAGGTTGTAGGTTGTAGACGCCTCCAAGCCCCAAGAAGGGCCCAAAATTGGTGGCGTGAGGCGAAAGGCGCGAAGCGCTGGCGAGATCTTAGCATAGGCTGAGTCTTCGAGGCCTAGGTAAGAACGTAAAAGAAGCGATTTAGCGCTGAAAGCGCGATAGAATCGAGATCCGTTCAACGCGACCCGCTGCCCAACGGTCTGCCGCGCTTTCAGCGCTGACCGCCTTTTATTCCGATGTTCCTAGGCCTCGCGGACTCAGCCTAGGCTAAATTCTGTCAGCGCTTCGCGCCTAAATTCGACGCGCTGGGTTACGGCTCGGCACGCGTATCGGCCAAATTCACCAAATCTTCGTTCGACATCACGGTCCCTGGAGAGCCGCCAGGGCCGCACAAGAGACCGCCTCCGCCAAGCCTGCGCCGCGGCAGGCTCTCGCCCCACCAATTTAGTCGCAGAAACTAGGACTGATGGGCGGCGTCTACTATACTGGCTGGTGACTCGATTGAGCTGCTGACGCCCGAGAAAACGGTCCATCGAATGAATCGCTACTTTGTTCTGCTCCTCGCTCTCTTCCCCCTCCCAGGATTCGCCCAGGAGTCGCCCCGAGCGATGCCAACTCCTTTCGTGCTGAACCCGTCGCCTCTACAGTCACCGACTCCTTTTGTGCTCAATCCGTCGCCTCAACCAACTCCTACACCGCTCACTCCACCAGTGTCCAATGCGCCGTCGCCCCAACCGGTTGCTGTGAACCTGACCGCGGAAGATCTGGGACCATTCCTCGAAGGGCTAATGAACGCGGAGCTGGCTTGGCACGATATTGCCGGGGGCGTCGTCACGGTGGTTAAGGATGGACAAATCTTGCTCTGCAAAGGTTTCGGTTACTCCGACTTCAGACGCCGGCAAACGGTGGTGCCTGATCGTACGTTGTTTCGGCCCGGCTCAATCACCAAGCTTTTTACGGCGATCGCTGTAATGCAGTTGGTTGAGGCGGGCAAGATCGATCTGGATCGGGACATCAACGACTACCTCGATTTCAAGATCCCGGCCACGTTCCTGCAACCGATCACGATGCGAAATCTGCTGACGCACACCGCCGGGTTTGATATGCGGCTCCGAAATCTCTTTGTAAGCCGCCGCGAAGAGCTTCGGCCGCTCCGAGACTATTTGATCGCGGAAATGCCAGATCGCCTTTTCTCGCCGGGCGCTGTCCCCGCTTACTCGAACTACGGCTTAAGCCTGGCGGGCTACATCGTGGAAAGAGTATCCGGCGTACCGTTCAAGGAATATGTCCGCTACCAGATTTTTCGGCCTCTGCAGATGGAGCACAGCACCTTCGACCAACCGTTGCCCGAGGACCTGCTGCCCGATATGTCCAACGGCTACAACACCGCATCCGGCCCGGCCGGCGGCTTCGAATTTATACAGGCGGTCCCGGCCGGCGCTCTTTCAACCACCGGCGTCGATATGGGGCGGTTCATGGCTGCGTTATTAAACCAAGGAGCATTGGAAGGCGCTCAGATTATCAGCCCGGATTCTTTACAAAAAATGGAGGATCGTGTGCTAGTCCTTGATCCCAAGCTGAATGCCATGGGGTTAGTCTTTATGGAGCGCAGACCATCCAGCCCGCGAATCATTGGACACGGGGGCGATTCTGTCTATTTCCACAGCGATCTCATTCTGATTCCCGAACAACGGGTCGGGTTTTTCGTTTCGCTGAATACCGCCGGCACAAACGGGCACTTAATTCCCGAACAAATTGTGCAAGCGTTCCTCGACCGCTATTATCCGGCGCCTCCCAGCGCGACGGAACCAATCTCGTCCCAAACCAAGGACGCCGATCTAGTTAAGGGTTTTTACCAGGCCAGCACCCGATCCGACTCCACTTTCCTTCGATTCGCAACGTTAGCGCAGCAGCTTAATGTGACGGCCGACGCAAATGGGGTCTTGACCATCAATTCGCTCAAAGACAGCCGGGGATCCGCGATCCGGTGGCAAGAAATCGCTCCCTTGATTTATCGGGAAATTAATGGCGAACAAATGATCGGCTTTCGCCACGGCTCGAACGAACAAATCTCGGACCTTGTACCCACATGGCCGATTGTTGTCTTTCAAAAGGTCAGTTTGACACAATCGCGATCATTTGTTTTTTGGTTGGTCGGCCCGGCGTTCGGGTTGATCGCCATCACCGCCCTGTTGTTTCCGTTGGCGATGATTGTTCGGCGGCGGTATAAACGACCGCTCTTCGAGACCAATGCTGGAGCCACGGTTCTCTACTTGTTCAGCCGGATCTGGTGTCTGATCATCGTCGCGTTTGCGGTCGCGGTGGTTCTGTTCTTGACCAGCATCAGTGGCAACTTATCCCAGATCTCGTCCTCTCAGGATCGCTGGCTCGACACCATTCATTGGCTTGCTTGGATTGGTCTGGGCGGCGGCGTTGTCGTAATGGGAATCGCGACTTTCTATTTTTGGATTGGCCAATACGGTACCCTGCTCAATCGACTCCACACGTTGCTCTTGCTGGCCGCATCCGGTGTTCTGCTGTGGTTTGGTCAGACCTATCATTTTATGGATAGTTCGCTGAGGTTCTGATGGCGCTTCGCGAATAGCCAATAGCCAATAGCAGATAGCAAATGTCCTGGGCGCGTTGCCTGCAGCTACGCTGTCGAAGTCGGCCTCGCAAGCGAGGCACGCTCCAGGGGTGGCAACGCCTTTTGGCTATCGGCTATTGGTCATGCGCGAAGCGCCTCCCCACATCGGCCATGCGTCTAACGGAATCCCGAGACGCCGGCCGTTTTCCAACACATTCGCGGTCATAAGGTCCTGATAATATTTGGTCCAACCCGACTCCGGTGATTGTGCGTACCCATGCCGGCCGCCTCCATCGGCGTCACCGGCCGGCATCGAGTAACCTCGCTGGGCAAAGAAGGCGCAGACACCGTGTAACCATTCGTGCAACCAAACTTCACCCATCCGCGGAACTTTCCACGTCGCCGAGCGCGCGTTGGCGACCGTAGCGTAGGTTGCCCACTGCGACCAGGGACCGGCAGCGATCGCCAATCCCCAACCCGCCGCGCGAATTGAAGCTCCAGTCGCCAGGTTGCTCTGCGGCCAAAGGACAAAGACAGAATCGTAACGATAAGGCGGAACCAAGGTCTCGAGCTCCGGACGGGTATCGTCCGGTGACGGCCAGTATTGATCCGGCCCGGTGGCCGTCAATGTGGTCAAGCTCCGTTCCGCAGAGATGATTTCGAATTCGATAACAACCAGACCGTGAGTCAGTTCCGTAACTAATTCCGGGAAATGCCGAAATGATTCGATAGCGTCCTCAACCTCGGCATCCGACAGCCTGTGTACAAACCGAGTCGTCCGTGACTCACCCAGAAAGTCAATCCCTCGGTAGACTAGCAGAATTGCTTTTCTCCCTTCTCGATGTTGTGGGCTCCGCATTGGGTTAGTAATCAGTAATCAGTAGGTCAGTAATCAGTGTGGCTCAATCGCCACGGAACTTCAGTACTGATTACTGTCACACTGATTACTGATTACTTTTTCGCCACCCCACAAAGCTTGTGTCACGACGCCTGTCTAGCCACGCACCCCCTCCCTGGCGCGTTCGTACAAGTCCAGCACTACCTCGTCGGACACCTGGCGAAAATCGTCGTACCACTGTCCCACTCCCACGAACTCATCTGCCTCAATTAAGGTAACGAAATCATCCGCTACGTTTTCGAGTTCTTTAGCGGTTGAAACGGGCGCGGTAGGGACTGCGATCACCACGCGTTGAGGGTTTCGTGAACGAACGACGGCTACGGCCGCCAGCATAGTGGAGCCAGTCGCGATGCCGTCATCGACCAAAATGACGGTTTTTCCCGCGGGATCGAGCGACGGCCCCGTTCCGCGATAGGCGTTTTCGCGGCGGTGCAATTCGGTTTTTTCCATCTCGGTGATTCGATCAATAACGGATCGTGGGATCTGTAACCAATCGATCGTATCATCGTGAAGCACGCGCACATCGCCGCTGGCAATTGCTCCCATGGCCAACTCTTCGCGACCCGGTACGCCCAGTTTTCGGACAATGATAATGTCCAGCGGAACATTCAGGGTAGACGCGACTTCAAATCCCACGGGTACGCCTCCCCGCGGCAACGCCAAAACGATAACGTCCGGGGTATTAGCGTAACCGGCAAGCTTTTGAGCCAGTAATTGACCCGCTTTAGACCGGTTTGGAAACCGCATACCTTATCCTACCGGCATCCCTGGCTGCGTTCGTTCCACGGACTTGTTCCCAGCAACGCCACGGGAGAGCCGCTCTCAGTGTAATGCGTTCGGCACGACAAGGCAACGCCGCCGAAGTTGTCTCCGCCTGAAAATTGTGTACGTTTGCTGCAGATTACTCCTTAATCGGGAGCTTCGTTCCCCCAAAATACTAGAGGTTGTAGGTCATGAGCAGAAAGTCAGCCGACGTTTTCGCGCGGTATGTGGGTGCGCAGTTTTCGCCAGTCGAGAAAGCCGAGATGCGGCAAAGACCGGCTATCGCAATGTCGCGGCAAAGCGGTGCAGGGGCTTTGACGGTCGCTAATTTAGTTGCCGAACAATTGAATCTGCATTACCAGGGCGATCCTCCTCGTCCGTGGACAGTGTTCGATCGCAACCTAGCCCAACGCATCCTCGAGGACCACCAGCTCTCGACCAGCATGGAACGTTTCATACCCGAAGACGCCAAGCCCCCATTGACGGATGCGTTCGAGTCGGTGCTAGGACTGCATCCATCCTTCTGGCTGCTGCGCCAGCACACGGTCGAAACCATCCGCCGGCTGGCGCTCCAAGGAAATGTTATTTTGGTAGGGCGCGGCGCCAATGCGATTACAGCGCAGCTTCCGCACGTCGCGCATATCCGTTTGGTCGCTCCCCTTCCCGATCGGGTCCGAAATTTCGCGGACTACCATCAGCTCCCTCAGGAGGAAGCGACGCGATTAGTCCGGGAGACGGATGAACGAAGGCGGCGTTATGTTCGCACTTATTTCGAAACTGATACGGAAGATCCGGCCAATTACGACCTAACCATTAACACCGGTCGAAGCGGCTTTGAACAAGCGGCGCGTATGATCGCCAATCTGGTGATTGAGAAATTGGCAAAGCTGCCGGCTCACAATTAAAGCCGCGTGAGAAGTGATTGGTGGGCGTGTGGTTTTTGCGAGACGGCGTATGGCGTCTCGGCGTGGTAGGGCGAAAACCCGACGCCGCTACGCTTTGGCGCGGCCCTGTCCTGCATCGTGTCACACCTTGAGATGGGCCGCGACGTAGGCCTTGCGAAGTCGGGTTTTCGCTCTACCATGCGCCGACACGCCCCCTTGCTCACCTCTCACCTGGTCCCCACCGGGGCTACGGGTTAGCTCCTAGCTGCATTGCATCCGCGGCGGATGCGTCTTTTTCAAAAGTTTCAGCCGCTAACTTGTGCGCTCGGGTGGTAGGATGGAAGCCATCCCAAAACACGTACTGATTCGGATGTTTGACCTCTTTGCCGGTACTGGGGTTATAGGCCTCGCCAGTGCTGTTTTTGAAGCCGAACGCACCCGGATCGTTCACCAGTTCCGTGAACAGCGGGTTCACATCGATCAGGTCAATCTTAACCCCATATAGCAAGGCGAGAAAAGGGACCTCCGTTTGTAGCTGGCTGTTCACTGTCGCCACGAATTGTTTAGCGGCCTGCACGTCGGCGGTTCCCATGGCAATAATATTCGGGGTAAGCGAAATATCAGGCACGTTGATGACCAGGAATTGCTGGGCGCCCGCTAAACTCAGCACAGTAATTTCAGCACCGATGTCGCCACTCGTGGTGTCGGGTTGAATGCCGGCCAGAAAATCGTTGGCTCCGATCCAGATAACGAAGAGATCGTTCGGATCCGGGCTACCGCTGACGGTCGCCAGGTAAACAAGAATCTGCGCCCCTAATAACTCGGAAGTAGAGCCACCAACGGCAAAATTCGTCCCACCATTTTTCAGGTAAGCGGTTGCCGGAGGCAGCCCGGCGATTCGGGTGAAGTAATCGACCCAATTATGCCCATTAGTCCACCTTCCTTTATAGTAAGGCGGTTTTGGTAAACCGACTGCGGCGTAAGAATTGCCATTATCAGATAAACTATCGCCGAATACGACCAGGTTATGAACCTTGCTTAAGTCGAACGCAACTGCGATCGAACTCGTCAGAAGAATCACGGGGAACAGCACCCCAAGAACAACCAGCTTCTTCATAGGGCTATAATTACTATAATGAGTTCAAGGAGTTCAAGAAGTTCGCTGTGCGAATAACTGGAGGGGAGCCGCTTTGGTGTGTGCCAACGCAACCTCGCGGAATTTGCCTCCACGCGAACATAGCCACAAAACATGGTAAACAAGCGGCTCCCGAGAATTGGCCCAGCGTGTTGCCACCTCTATTGCCAGGCTTTCGAATCGTGAACCAATGATCCGGGTCCACGCTGGGTAAATACAACGCGCTGGGTAATTCCCGGGAGCCGCCTGCTGACGCGCGTTGCGGCCAGACACGCGCAATAAGGAATGTTGCGGGATCCTGACGTGCGTGCCAAAGCGGCTCCCCTCCAGGGCTACTCCCCATACAACTTCTTCAAGATTCGGTAATCCTCTAATTCTCCCGCCTGCACCGGCATCGGCAAGATCTGATACTGATTGAACATGCGCTCGGAGGCGGCCCAGGTCTCGGGCTTCATCCATCCGAAGCGTGAATCATGAGTCTCATAATTAAGTAACGGCTCGATGGCCCGGAGCGAGGCTTCTTGGTAAGCCGGATCCGCACCCGGGAGATACTTTGTTACGATCATTTTCGCCGTTTGATCCGGTTCATGAACCGCGCGCTCCCAACCACGATTGGTGACGCTCAGGAAAGTGGCGACGGTGTTCGGATCACTTTCCAGGAATTTCTCGGTGCTGAATAACACTTCGGCGTAGGCGACGTACCCGTTCTCGCTCATCAGAATCAAATTCACCGGGTGCCCGCGCAGGGTAAGGTCTACCGCTTCGTCAACGGAATAGCCTTGAATGGCGTCTACCTTCCCTTGCAGAAGCAGATCGAGATTGTAGGGAACCTCAACAATCGTGACGTCTGCACGGGCCAGGTGATTGAAGCTTAGTAAAACGTCGATCGCTTTCTGCGAATCGCTGTGTAAACCAATCCGCTTTCCGCGCAGGTCAATGAAAGTCTTTAACCCGCTGCTTTTCAGAGTCATCAGGACCAGCGGCGTGGTTTGAAACATGGTCGCAAACGCTTTGATCGGTTGGCCTTTGGTTCGTGCCACCAACAAAACGTCGGCTTCCCCTACCCCGATCCAGCCCGGATGATTAGCGACTTCGCCGACCGGATCGGTGTTCTCGTCAGCCGGCCTGATCGTAACCTCGAGCCCGGCTTCCTGGTACCAGCCTTCCTCTTTCGCGACCAACGGGCCGGCGAACTGAGCATTTGCTTTCCAATCCAGCTGCAGCGTAATCGGCGTCCCGGCTTTCGCGCCGCCCGCGAAGAGGAACAAAATCGCTAAACACAACAGCCCTAAATCCTTACGCCCGATCATCGCCTATTCTTTAGCTAAACCTGGGGAGCAGCGGCAAGAAAAATGGAAAATCTCACGCAAAGGCGCAAAGAAACCAAAGCAAATTTCACCGGTAGGGCGAAAATCTCGGCGCGCTGCTGATTGGCCATCTATATAGTGCTGGATCGCGCCGGATTTGAGCCGCGTCGTGTGGTTGGGTTCGTGCCGGACATCGCCGATAGAGAGTCCGCCCGGAAATTTGAATCAATCATCGAGGGGATGGCTTTGGGTCGGGCATAATCTTCGACGATGGGCCGCCGCACGGAACGGCTCAAATCCGGCGCGGACACGCATAATTGGTATGGCGCGTCCACGGCGCGCCGAGACCCGCCGCCGCTACGCTTTGGCGCGGCCCTGTCCTGCGGCGTGTCACGCCTTGAGCTTTGCCGCGACGTAGGCCCTGCGAAGTCGGGTTTTCGCCCTACCAGGTGAAATTTGTTTTCTTTAACCTTTGCGACTTTGCGTGAGATTTTTCTTATCCGGTCTTGTGGCTGGTGTGTCTTTTCCGCCTCTTCGTGGGCACGTACTTATCGGATTCCTTCGAAAGCGGCGCCCAGATTTCGGGTACCGGCGGAATGTCTGCGTCTCCCAGGCGGTACTCTTGCAGAATCCCGTTAGCGATCCCGTTAGCAATCAGTTGGCGATAGCTGTCCTGGGTAACTTTCGCGTTCTCGGTTGGGTTCGTGAGAAAGGCGCACTCACAAAGCACACAAGGAATTTCCGGGTTTCGCGTCATTCGCAGGCGCCGCCGAATGGTTCCGCTATCTGTCTCGCCGGTGCTACTGACTACAGCCTGCTCGATCCGGGTCGCTAATCCGTGACTGTTAGCGTGCCAAAAATACGTTTGTACTCCGTTGGGCTGAGAGCTGCCAGTCGCATTATAGTGAATACTTACTAAGATAGCGCCTGCGCCCAGTTGATTACCCATCGCGACCCGGTCGTCCAACTCGACAAAATGGTCATCTTCCCGAGTCATCAGGGTGCGTAACCCGGCGCGCTTTAATTCGTCGCGGACGCGTTTCGCCGTATCGAGAGTCAGGTCCTTTTCTCTTTGGAACGGTCTCAACCGCCCACTGGTGCCACCGTTATCTTTGCCTCCGTGTCCGGGATCGATCAAGACCGTCGTAAAGTTCCCTTTGGCAGCGCCTAAATGGGCGGCGCTCGGACCGTTGGCGCAGCCTACGAACAGCGCCGATAACGCCGTCAGCGCCAATAACGCCGAGAACGAGGTCTGGAATCGTTCGAGCACTAGTCGACGAACTCCCGCCAACCGGCCTGTCCGCCGTTCAGTTTTCTGCATCGATTGAGTGATTGGCGCAGTTAAACCTCTGAGCGATGACCTTCCTCGTCGTACTCGTACACTTTACCCTCGGCCTCTTCCCGGGTCTGTTTATGCGAGCCATCGCAGAACGGCTGATTTTTCGAGAGGCCGCACATGCAAACCCAAACTGGCTTGTCTTGCGGCGGGATTTCGAGGGGGCCTTGAGCAGATCGTAGCACTTTTCGCATACTCCTTCTTAATGATGGAGTTCAAGGAGATCAAGGGCCAGGAGCTAGGAAGGCGTGGCGAGAGAGTGGACGGAGTGGACCTAGTGGACGCAGTGGAACCAGACCGCCGCCAGATTACCTGCCGGCAACCACTGTTGTGTCCACTCTCGGTCCACTAGGTCCACTCCGTCCACTCTCCCGCCACGTCGCCTAGAGCCTCCCCCTTGACGTCTCCCCCTCCCTGCCGGAGGGCTAATAGATGTTAATGCCGCTTTCGGTCCTCGATCTTTCTCCAATTGCTGCCGGGTCTAAAGATTCTGAAGCGCTCACCAACACCTTGGATTTGGCAAGGACCGTAGACCGGTTGGGGTACAGTCGATATTGGTTAGCGGAACATCACAGTATTCCGAGCGTGGCCAGCACCGCTCCGGAAATTATGATTGGTCACGTGGCCTCGGTCACCGAACGGATACGCGTGGGCTCGGGAGGCATCATGCTTCCCAATCATCCTCCGTTGCGAGTCGCCGAAGAGTTTCGGGTTCTGGAAGCGTTACACCCGGGACGCATCGATCTCGGAATCGGCCGGGCTCCCGGCTCCAGTCAGGCAACGGCATTAGCGCTGCGACGTTCGAAAGATCGGGTAATGAGCGACGAGTTTCCCGAGCTTATCGGCGAGTTACTCCATTATTTCCGGCCACCGGATACGGATGAATCGATCCAGGCTATTCCGAGAGATGTGTCGACTCCTCCAATCTGGATGCTCGGATCTACGGAAGACGGAGCCCAGATCGCGGCTGCTCTTGGCGTGGGCTTCGCGTTTGCCCATCATATCAACCCGGATTCCGCCGAGTACGCGACCCAGATCTACCGAAGTATGTTTAAATCGAGTCCTCGACTTGATCGGCCCCGAGTGATCCTGGCTCTATCTGCGATTTGCGCTGAGTCGTCTGCAGCCGCAGAGGAACTGGCCTCATCACTGGAGCTCGCTTGGGTGCGTTTGCGGAGCGGAAAACCGAGTGCCTTTCCGAGCCCAAAAGAAGCGCAGAATTATCAATATAACGAATGGGAACGATCCCTAGCGCGCGCCGCGCGCGCCCATTTCACAGCCGGAACTCCGGATGAAGTCAAAGCCCGGTTATTAGCGCTCGCCAACCAATGTCAGGCGGATGAACTCATGGTCATGACGATGGCGCATAGTCACGCTGCGCGGGTACTGTCCTATGAGCTACTGGCGGAGAGTTTCCAGCTAAAAAAGTAATCAGTAATCAGTGGGTCAGTAATCAGTAACCGGAGTTCGCCGCAGTACTGATCACAAGATTAAGCCAGAAAGCTGTACCTGCGCCCCGAACTTCGGTTCAACCCAACACTCGATACACCCCTCCTGAACTCCTGCAACTCCTTGACTTCTTCTACTGATTACTGACTTACTGATTACTGATTACTGATTACTGATTACTGATTACTGATTACTGATTACTGATTACTGATTACTGATTACTGTCGGTCGGACCAGCGTTCCTGATGGACACGCTCTAGTCTCTCGAGTTTAACTGCGTACGGAGTTCATGTTCACCTGGACAGAGGCGACGCGTTTTCTTCCGGCGACTTCTTCGCCGGCGTCGCCGGAGAGTTTCAGGAAGCTGAATAGGGACAATAGGGCGATGATGCCGACGATGAGGAAGGCCGGCCAGAAGTCCGGGATGGTCAGATCCTTCTCACCGCGGGTGTTGAGCGCTAGCTGCAACGCGCCAGCGCCCACCGTGATCCCTAAGCTCAGAGAGAGTTGTTGAGCCACGCTGGAAAAACTCGTCGCCTGGCTCATCTCGGGCTGTTCGACTTCGGCAAAAGTGATCGCATTGATACAGGTAAATTGAAGCGATCGGAAGAAACCGCCGACAAAAAGAATCAAGGACATTAGCAGAATCGGAGTCGCTTGATTAAAGAACGCGGGTGCGATCAATGTGCATGCGCAAAGCATGGCGTTGATAACTAACGTCGTGCGGAACCCGAACTTTTTGAGGATCCAGCCGGCCGCAGTCTTCATCCCCATGGCGCCAATCGCCGCCACAAAAGTCATTAGCCCGGAGTTGAGAGGACTGAACCCAAATCCAAGCTGGAAGAGCAGCGGTAACAACAATGGCATCGAGCCGATCCCGATCCGAAATAACGAACCTCCAGAGACGCCAGCACGAAAGGTCGGCAATCTTAGCAGGCTTAAATCGAGGATCGGATTCCGACAACGTTTTGCGTGAAAACAATAAAGGACCGAGCAAACAATCCCGACCGTGAAAAGAACAATGGTGATGTGAAGCGGGATCGAGGGTGTATCGGCGGCGCTGGAACCGGCCACCAGCGTGGATAACGCCGCGCCGGACAATACAAAACCTATGAAATCAAAGCGTTGCGAGTTTTCTGCCTGAAAATTCGGAATAAATAGCGTGGCGAGAACCAAGCCTAAAGCGGCAATGGGCAGGTTGATCCAGAAAATCCATCGCCAGGTATAATAGGTGGTAATAAACCCGCCCAATGGTGGTCCCAGCACCGGGCCGATGAGCGCAGGGATGGTTAGCCAGGCAAGAGCTCCTACCATTTCAGATCGCGACACGCTTCGCAGAATGACTAACCGTCCCACAGGCACCATCATCGCTCCGCCGATACCTTGTAGAGCCCGGGCCGCTACCAAGAACTGCATGGAATTAGCGAGGCCACAAAGCGCCGAACCCAACGCGAAGATCAGGATAGCCCAGCGAAAGATCAGACGCGCTCCCCACCGGTCCGCGACCCAGCCTGAAGCCGGAATAAAAACACCCAGCGTCAACAAATAGGAAGTGAGCGCTAACTTTAGCTGAATTGGACTCTGATGCAGATCGCCGGCGATAGCGGGCAACGCAGTCGATAAGACCGTCGCATCCAAGTTCTCCATAAAGAGAGCGCAAGCGACGATCAACGGAACCAGGACTCTGAGGGGCAAACGTGATCCGACTTGGGAAAGAGCCATCATGGCATGAGCAATCGCAATCGCATTGCTTGTCTCGATGCGCAAGCCGTGGTGGCGAAAGGGCGCATAGCAGGGCGAAGATCTCGGCGCGCTCTTGACGGACCATTGAGACCACGCGTATCCGCGCCGGATTTGAGCCGCGCCGTGGACGTACCCCCGCCGAGGTTCGTTCGGACCCGACAAGCGCCAACCTGAACGGCACGCCGCACGCCAACAGCTCAAATCCGGCGCGGTTTAGCCAGCAAGGTGGTTGCCGTTGTCCGCGCCGAGATTTTCGCCCTACCATGCGCCCATACGCCGTATCGCCCCCTCGCCCTTTCGCCGTCTCGCCCATTTCGCCCATTCGCCATGTCGCCCCCTCGTTAACCCGCCGATGCACCCGCACGTTATCTTCGCCGGTGCCGTTCGAGCTCGATACTCAGAGCAACTTCCTGTTCTTGGATGAGGCGCTGCAGCTGTTTTCTATTGGATTCATCGGCTGACTCTGCCAGCAGCTGCTTTAGCCGGCCGATATCGCGCAAGAGCTCGACCTCTTTCGGTACATGCCCTGAGTTTTTGAGGAGCGAATAGGCCAAGCGCAAATCTTCCGGCCAACGAAAGTATTCATCGAGGTCGAGCGGTTGGCCGGCTCCCGGCAAACGTTCGTTAGGATTCTCAGCCAGCCATTTCTGAATTAGCTCTTCAATTGCAAGACGCATGGCTCTAGAGTTCGCGGTTCACGGTTCACCGTTCGCGGTTCGCCGTTCACGGTTTTGCTGGTTACGGGCTGGAGCAGCGGTCACCGAGAACCCCGGTTGCTGTGAACCAATGCTTTCCTGGGGGCGACTGCCGGCAACTGTGAACTGTGAACCGCGAACGGTGAACTGCGAACCGTGAACCCCTCATGACATGTCAGCAATCTCCCCCTTTTTCCTCGTAAATCACAAATTTCGTAACTTCAACAGGCTTCCAATCTAGACCAACGATGATACAATGAAGCGATCAATGAAGGCATCCATACTTTGTCTTAGTTCAGTTCTGGTTGCTGCTTCCCTGTTCACCTCCAAGGCCTTTGCTGTAGAGTACTCGGTCCGGAGCGACAGTGGTACCCAATGTTATCGGCTGGACGCTCCTGCCGGAGTCACCCCAGACGCGACGCATCTGCACGACCCCAACGGCCCTATCTATTCTAACCCCTTCCCAATCAATGCAGGCATGGCCGAAGTGGCTGCAGTCGGTTGGGCCGGCGGGATAGAGGACCATGAGATGGGAGTTGGAGTTTCCAGTTACCCGAATTCCCTAACCAATTTGGGATCCAAAACACCGGGCGGTTATTACAACGCCGCCTACGTGCATCCGACGCATGTGGAGCGTGTTGAAGGACCGACCTCCTATTTTCTCGTTGAGATGAGTGGGGTTGTTGCCGGACAGCATCAGACGCTTTATGCGGCCGTTCTCGATGACGGCCGGCTAGTTCGACCCGACGCGATCCCCTGCGAGGAAAGGCATCACCCCATGATGCGGCATCATGGTAAATGGGGAGGCGCAGAGAAGAAAACGTGGGGAGGGGCAGAGAAGAAAAAGTGGGGCGGCGCAGAGCCGAAGAAGTGGGGCGGCGAAGAGAAGAAAAAGTGGGGCGGCGCAAAGCCTTCGCCGAGTCCAGCCTCGACGCCACATCCCTAGTATTAGCTCAAATCCAAATTAAGGCGGCCCTTTCGGGCCGCCTTTTTTCCCTCGGGGGCCTTGGCGGCGCCAAACCGGTTGGCGGTCGAGTTGATGGACATTCACGATCCTGAACTCGCCCTGAGAATCTCGCTGAATCCTAAGGTAGAGGGTCGAACTTCCCTGGGCATGCCGGGAGCCGTCAGAAACTGCCCATCGAAATGGCTGATAGACAACAAATCGATCTCGATGGCTCAACCGCGCTATTGTAGCTTCTCCCCGCGGCGTCCATTGTCGGATCGGCCACTCACGATGATACTCCTCGGTGGAGGCCTCGACATTCGATGCATCAAGCACGCCTCTTCCGTAAAAGCTGACCCGATCTGCAAAATATCGTCGCTGCACTGACGTATCTTTGCTCGCCACCGTTTGCAGATACCCGAGAACAAACTCCTTCAACGACTCCACATTCCCGGAGGTTTCGCCATTTCCAGTGGATTGGGACTCTGGAGGATTTGCTGTCCCGGATGGGTTAGGCGATGGCGATAACGCCGGAGAGGCTGACTGCGGGAAGTAGAGCCGAGCTTGCAAACCGTTGAGCTGGCTCGCGGTATCGCCAGAGCCCGCCTTGGCCTGCTTCAACTTCTCCTGGGCTTCCTTGAGCTGTGTCTCCAGCGCGCTGCGCTGGCTGATAACAAGGTCTGTGTTCTGTTGTGCTGACAACGCTTTAGCTTCCGCTTGCTTGAGCTGGCTTTGCAGGGAGTTCCGGTCGCTAGTCAAAGAATCCGCATCTGCCTGCGCTTTCTTCCCTTTCTCCTGCTCCTGTTTCAGTTGCGCCTGCAAAGCGCTAAGCTGGCTAGTGGCATCGCCAGAATTCGCCTGGACTTGCTTCAGCTTCACTTCTGCCTCCTTAAGCTGGGTCTCCAGCGTGCTCCGCTGGCTGCTAACAAGGTCAGCGTTCTGTTGTGCTAACAGTGCTTTAGCTTCCGCTTGCTTGAGTTGACTCCGCAGGCCGTTCCGGTCGCTAGTCAAAGAATCCGCATCTGCCTGCGCTTTCTTCCCTTTCTCCTGCTCCTGTTTCAGTTGCGCCTGCAAAGCGCTAAGCTGGCTGGCGGCATCACCAGAATTTGCCTGAGCTTGCGTGCGCTTCTCTTCCGCCTCGTTGAGCCGAGTTTCCAGCGCGCTAAGCTGGCTGTCTGCATTATGTTGAGCTAGCAACGCCTTGGCTTCCGCTTGCTTGAGTTCATTCTGCAGCACGTTCCGCTCGCTGGTTAAAGAATCGGCGTTTGCCTGCGCTTTCAGCTCTCTCTCTTGCTCTTGCTTCAGTTGAGTTTGCAAAGCACTAAGCTGGCTGGCTGCGTCACCAGAATTCACCTGGGCCCGGCTTAACTTCTCTTCTGCTTCCTTAAGCTGGGTCTCCAGCTCGCTCCGCTGGCTGTTAACAAGGCCCGCATTCTGTTGTGCTAACAGTGCTCTAGCTTCGGCTTGCTCGAGCTGATCTTGGATAGCGTCTCGCTCGCTAGTCAAAGAATTCGCTTTTGCGTACGCTTTCAGTTCTTTGTCTTGCTCCTGCTTCAGTTGTGCCTGCAAGGCGCTAAGCTGACCGCCGGCGCTACCAGAATTCGCCTGGAGCTGCTTCAACTTCTCTTCGGCCTCCTTGAGCTGGGTCTCCAGCGCGCTGTGCTGGTTGCTAACCAGGTCCGAGTTCTGTTGTGCTAACAACGCTTTGGCTTCCGCTTGCTTGAGTTGGTTTTGCAGGGCGTTTCGCTCGCTAGTCAGAGAATCGGTGTTTACCTGCGCCTTCTGCTCCTTGTCTTGCTCCTGTTTCAGTTGTGCCTGCAAGGCGCTAAGCTGGCCGCCTGCGTCACCAGAATTCGCCTGGGCTTGCTTCAGCTTCTCTTCGGCCTCCTTAAGCTGGGTCTCCAGCGCGCTGTGCTGGTTGCTAACCAGGTCCGCGTTCTGTTGCGCTAACAGCGCTTTGGCTTCCGCTTGCTTGAGTTGACTCTGCAGGGCGTTCCGTTCGCTAGTTGACGCATCGGTGTTTACCTGCGCCTTCTGCTCTTTGTCTTGCTCCTGCTTCAGTTGGGCCTGCAAAGCGCTAAGCTGGCCGGCTGTGTGACCAGAATTCGTCTGGGCTTGCTTCAGCTTCTCTTCGGCCTCCTTAAGCTGGGTCTCCAGGGCGCTGCGCTGGCTGCTAACCAGATCAGCGTTCTGTTGTGCTAACAGCGCTTTGGCTTCCGCTTGCTTGAGTTGACTCTGCAGAGCGTTCCGTTCGCTAGTTGACGCATCGGCGTTTGCCTGCGCTTTTTGCTCTTTGTCTTGCTCCTGCTTCAGTTGGGCCTGCAAAGCGCTAAGCTGGCTGGCGGCGTCACCAGAATTTGCCTGGGCTTGGTTCAACTTTTCTTGGGTTGCCTTGAGTTGACTCTGCAGGGCATTCCGTTCGCTAGTTAACGAATCAGCGTTTGCCTGCGCTTTTTGCTCTTTGTCTCGCTCCTGCTTCAGTTGGGCCTGCAAAGCGCTAAGCTGGCCGGCTGCGTCACCAGAATTCGTCTGGGCTTGCTTCAGCTTTTCTTCGGCCTCCTTAAGCTGGGTCTCCAGGGCGCCGCGCTGGCTGCTAACCAGGTCAGCGTTCTGTTGCGCTAACAGCGCTTTGGCTTCCACTTGCTCGAGTTGACTCTGCAGGGCGTTCCGTTCGCTAGCTAACGAATCAGCGTTTGCCTGCGCTTTTTGCTCTTTGTCTTGCTCCTGCTTCAGTTGCGCCTGCAAAGCTCCTAGCTGGCTAGCTGCAGCACCAGGATTCGCTTGGGCTTGCTTCAGCTTCTCTTCGGCCGCCTTAAGCTGGGTCTCCAGGGCGCTGCGCTGGCTGCTAACCAGATCAGCGTTCTGTTGTGCTAACAGCGCTTTGGCGTCCGCTTGCTTGAGTTGACTCTGCAGGGCGTTCCGCGCGTTAGCTGAAGAATCTGCGTCCGCCTGGGCCTTCTGCGCTTTATTTTGCTCCTGCTTCAGTTGAACTTGCAAGGCGGTAAGCTGGCTGGACATCTCGTCAGAATTTCCCCGGACTTGCTTTAGTTTTTCCTCTGCTTCCTTGAGTTGGGTTTGCAGTGCCTTCCCCTCGCTGTCAGTCAACTCGGCGTCTTGCAATTGCTTCAACTTGTCCTCTGCCGTCTTCAGCTCCGTTTCCAAAGCAGTCCGCTGTCTACTGGCGAGTTCGGCATTCTGTTCTGCCAACTCTACCTTCTCTTCTGCTTCCTTTAGCTGAGCTTCCAAAGCAGTCGTGTCTTTGCCAGAAAGGGATCCGTCCGGTGCCGCCGCTTGGGCGTCTTGCTTCGTCTGATTGGGTTGGTTGGCCGAATTGAATCGTTCAGCGGCCACGATTACCGCGAAAACGGCAAAAACGATGACCGCTGCCAAACCGAGATAATTTCGTGCCCTACCGCGGCGTTTTTGCCTGGCCAGGCTCTTTTGAATGTAGTCGATCTGGTTTTCGCTTAATTCCGAGCCGAAATCTCTGAGCAACGTCTCCGCTTCGGCCAAGGCAATCCTATCGTGAAGCAGGCCATTACTTTGCGCCCCTCGACTGAGCCAAAGCCTTAGGCTTTCATCCAGTCGGCCACGCATCGCAAAAAAATGTTGATCCTCAGATAACGACCGCCATAACGTTGGCCAGTTGTTAAGCAGCACCTCCTGGGGAACACTGATTAGCCGGCAGTGTTTTGAATCAGTATCGGCGCTCAACAGTCCCTCGTTAGTCAGACAATCAATTACACTTCTAGCCGCCGCGCTCTGGCGATGATTAAGCTTGGGCGACGAAACGAGGTCGTGATACGGAACGGGCCGCCGAATTAAGACATTTTCTTTGCCGGCAGCTGGCGCCAGCAGTTGGCGAACCACGAGTTTAAACACCAACTGTTCATCGCGGTTCAACGCTGAGAAAACGGACTCTGCATGTTGAACTAATGCATTTTTGAATCTACCCAATTGGCAATAATCAGACCACAGCAGCAATCCGTCTTTTCGGTCGAGCTGTCTATGATAAAGTCTTGAAAGTACGTGCTCGAGCAAAGGAAGCGGATCGGAGCTGTTAGTTGCTGCCTTAAGCAAGAAATCGTCGAGACTTCGGCCGGTTTCGGAGTCCCGCTCGAAACGCAGGCCTGCGGCCTCTGCCGGCAACCGGATCATGTTTGCGATCTCGGGCTCTGCCGGCAGCTGAAGTTCGTATCTTCCGCCATCGGAAGTAAGGTTAACCAATTCGGGGAACCGCTGGTAGTGCGCGTAAAATTCGCTGCGCAATGCAGCGATGACATAGATCCCTTCGCAGCGAGCCAACGCACAGAGGGCGTTGACATATTTTCGCTGCAACAGCGGAGAAACTCCGAAGAACAATTCCTCCAGCTGATCCACAACAAGCGCCAGCCGCATCTTCCGCTCCCCTAACACTTCCGCTATCTGGGAGGCGGCATTTTCCGGGTCTTTTTTCAGTCGGGATGCCAGACTCGGCGATTCGTCAGGCGTAGCAGGATCCTGAGGCTCTGGCAGAGCCAATTTCGCTTCCAGAGCAGCAGCGAGTGTATCGATAGGATCCCCGACGCCAGGCCGGGTCATCACGCGACTCCAAGGTCCGTTGCCTACGGGAGTACCTCCCCGTGTCAAAAGAGGAAGAACGCCGGCCCGTAGCAAAGAACTTTTTCCCGAACCACTGGGACCCAGTACCAGCACTAAAGACTTTTTGGCCGTTGCCTGTCTCTTTAAAGCATCCAGTACTTCCCCGATGGCTCTCGTTCTCCCGTAGTAAAAAGCTGCGTGTTCGAAATCAAAAAAGTTTAATCCCCGAAAAGGGTTGGAGCCCCGAAAGCGGTTTGGTAGAGGCACCTTCTTCGGTTCAATTCGTCGATCTAACTGTTCAACAAGAAACTTGCGGAAATGCTGTCGGAAAAAGTTCGCGAATTCCTCCAGGTCTAGAAACTCTTGGCAGCATTCGCGAAACTGTATTTCGTTATCCTTTTCCCATCTTGCGAAGAAATCCTGCGCGGCGTCCCATTGCCGGCACATCTCTTCCCGTTCTTCTTTTGGTTCCAGCACGGAATCGGGAGTCGCTCGATTCCGGTAAACGCGTAACCTCTGAACCTCAGAAGTTCGTTGCGATTGACCTAAGATCGAATCGATTTCGTTATTCGTTGCAGACCACGGTGGCCTGCCGTTCGACAAGACACATTTCTCGACTGGGACGGATGCAAACCTGGACCATAGTAGGCAAATGACGAGGTCATATTGAGTTTGATCCGGTTCCGGCAAATCATCTCTCTCTAAATCCGGACAGTCCCAAAAGAACAGCCGCAAGACCGGAGTTGATTCATCCTCTGGATCTTTGCGTTCAACGCCGGCGTCCTCTTTCGCCCCTCGAAGTCGATTGGAATAAGAGATGCTAACCGGGAGATCAAACTCCGCGGCGAGAGAACAAATCAAATGTTCGGCGATGGCACTCTCTTTTTGTACATCTGAGGCGGCAGAAACCAAGATATCGATCGTTCTCATGCGGCCTGAAGTGGATCGATTCGACTCAGCTCGGACAGAAGACCAGAAATCCTTTTGCGATCGAAGCGGCGAGCATGGCAGAAGCAATCCATACCGCTCCCGGCTATGAAATCGGGACCCAAGTCCGGAATATACAAACGGACAATTTCACTAAAAAAGGGATTTAGTGTTTCCCGGACGACAAAGCGATAGTGGTGATCGTACTAATGTGCGCTCTGCTATTAGCGGTCTGAATATTTTATTCAGCGCCGGTAATTATATGCGCCCCCCCTCGCGTCCGGCGGCTGCCGGACCCAGGGTTGGGAGGGATCGCGTCCTCGCGATCCGCCGTTCCCGAAGCCCAGAGCCTTCCCTGATCAAAGGCGAGAACACACCCTTGGCTTCGAGAACGTCTTCGCGGCGCGCGGGGACGCGCGCCCTCCCTGTCAGGGTTCCTCGGCCTTGTTAGGTTGACGCCTATGGGCAGCTGCCGGACGGGCGGGCCCATTTTGATCGCAACGAAAGCCATGTTGCTTACGGGACAGGACACTAGGTTGGGCGAGCTTCGTAGGTTTAGCGGGCTCCGCCCACCCGGTGACCAAGGCGGGGAGAACGATTGGACGCTACAGGGCGCGCTTTCGCTCAATGTCCGGCAAAAAAGCGGTCAGTAGCCCTAGTAGAGGCAAGAACGCGCAGAGCTGGAATACGAACCGAATATTGGTCAGATCGATCAGCTGCCCCAGTAGAGCTGACCCGATTCCGCCCATGCCGAAGGCGAAACCGAAGAAGATACCGGAAACCAGGCCGACTTTTCCCGGCATCAATTCTTGCGCATAAACCAGGATTGCGGAGAAAGCGGAAGAAAGGATGAAGCCGATGATAACACTGAGAATTGCGGTCATCGGTAGGTTGGCGTGGGGAAGCAGCAAGGTAAACGGAGCCACTCCCAGGATCGAACCCCAGATCACATATTTGCGTCCGATGCGGTCACCGATCGGACCGCCAACGATGGTTCCAGCGGCTACCGAGAAGGTAAACAGAAAGAGCAGCAGCTGGGCTTGTTCGATCGTGAGATGGAAACGATCGATCAAATAGAAGGTGTAGTAGCTACTGATACTGGCTAGATAGAAATACTTGGAGAAAATCAAGGCGACCAAGATCGCCAGCGCGGAAAGGATGGTCAGGCGAGACAGATAGACGCCATCGCTCGGGCGCCGGCTCACGCTTTTCAAACGGAAAAGGTTGCTTTGATACCATCGCCCGGCGTTGAACAGAATGAAGATGCCAAGGAGAGCAACTACCGAGAACCAGGCAATTTTGCTCTGTCCTCGAGTGCCCACAACCAGAGCGGCAAGTAGCGGGCCTAGCGATTGACCGGCGTTGCCGCCAACTTGAAACAAGGACTGGGCGAAACCGTAACGACCGCCGGAGGCCATCCGGGCGAGACGCGACGCTTCCGGATGAAAAACGGATGAGCCTAGCCCTACCAAGGCGGCCGCGCCCAGAATCATCCAGTAACTGCTAGCCGCGGAAAGCAAAATCAGGCCGATTAAGCTGAACCCCATTCCAATCGGTAGCGAGAACGGCTGCGGCCGATGATCCGTGTACCATCCCACGGCCGGTTGCAACATGGATGCCGTGATCTGGAACGTGAGAGTAATCAAGCCGATCTGAGCGAAATTGAGCTGAAAGGAATCCTTGAGAACAGGATAAATCGCGGGGATGAGCGATTGAATCGTGTCGTTAAGCAAATGCGAAACGCTGGCGGCAACCAGAATCGCAAAAATCGTTTCGTTCCCGGCTTTAGGTAGAGCGGCACTTGCTTGACTGCTTCCTGTTTCTGTCTCCATGGCGTAAAAGGGATAATTAAATGGAGGAGGACGGGGAGATCAAGGAGGAGCCGGAAGATGTGAAAGCCATGGAGCGTGCCTCGCTTGCGAGGCCGACGGGACGAGGCGGTAGGGCGAAAATCTCGGCGCGCCATGGATGCCTTCTGTCCAAGATTTCGTCGCGCCGGATTTGAGCCGCGCCGTGGACGTGCCATCTCACAAGCTTCGTCACCCGGACCGAAGCGACACACTGGGCGAGGCAACGCGCACGCATGGCTCAAATCCGGCGCCGTTGAGGGACAGGAGCTAGCAGCCTTTGGGCGCGCCGAGATTTTCGCCCTACCGAGCCTCGCACGGTCGGCCTCGCAAGCGAGGCACGCTCCATGGCTGTCCCTACCTTTCACTTTTCACCTTTCACATCCCGTCACTGATGACTTTCGGCGTCGGGTTTCTAATGCGGCCCATCGGCGCTCTGGTTCTTGGAGCATACATCGATCGATACGGCCGCCGAGCCGGTCGCTACCATCATCACACTGCTAACCGCCTATCCAGCCATGCTCTGGTTAACCGCCGCGCTGTCTTTCGCCCGGCTTCTGAGCGTTGAGCTTTGGCTTTCTTTCCTCTACGCCAGTTACAACGGCGCCATGGTTGTTGCCTTGACCGAGATCATGCCGGAAGAAGTGCGTACCGCCGGCTTCTCCCTGGCTTATAGTTTGGCTACAGCGTTATTCGGCGGTTTTACCCCGGTTATTTGTGAATCTCTCATTAAAGCGACCGGCAATCAGGCAACACCTGGCCTCTGGATGTCGACCGCAGCCGCTCTCGGACTCATCGCGACACTGTTAATACGCCGCAGGGGACCGGAACTCGCACCTGGGCTTGGAGCGGTGGAGTGATGGGATCGAGTGATGGTTGCTGGTCAGGGTCACGGCCCTAGTAATCAGTAACCAGTAATCAGTAATCAGTAATCAGTAATCAGTAACCAGTAACCAATGCTTCGCCGGTTTCATGCATTCAAGATAAGAGGGCGGGACATTGAACGCCGACTCAGTGGGCAGGCGGGGCTTTTCCGAACTGATTACTGACTTACTGATTACTGATTACTGATTACTTGGCCGCCACGCCGGATGTGTCTCGTTTCCGACAAGCCTTGCGCCACCCTTTTCATTTGCTATCCGTTCACGACTGCTCGCTATTCTCCCATGACTAGGATGCCTTACACTGACTTGGATGTCTTCCCGCTATCGCTTGGCGGCAACGTGTTCGGATGGACAGCGAATGAAGAGCAGTCGTTCGCCGTTCTCGATGCTTACACCGCTGCCGGCGGCAACTTCATCGATACTGCCGACATGTATTCTTGTTGGGCGCCGGGGAATTCAGGAGGCGAGTCCGAGACCATCATCGGACGCTGGATGAAAGCACGCGGCAACCGGAGCAAGATGGTCATTGCCACAAAGGTCGGAAAACTTCCTCGACTGCTGGGCCTTTCACTAAAAACCATTCAGCGCGCAGCCGAAGGATCGCTAGAACGCCTGCAAACTGATCACATCGACCTCTATTACGCACATGAGGATGACCGGGCAACGCCTTTAATCGAGACACTGACTGCGTTCGACGGTTTGGTCCGGTCCGGCAAAGTTCGTTATATCGCGGCCTCAAATTATCATGGGCAACGGCTAGCCGAGGCCATTCGGACCTCACGCAGAGAAGGCCTCGCCCAATACGTGGTTCTGCAACCGCACTACAACTTAATGGAACGACCAAAGTACGAAGGGGAATTAGCGGATACGGTTGCCGGCGAAGGACTCGGTTCGCTTCCCTATTTCTCGTTGGCTTCGGGGTTTCTGACCGGAAAATATCGGGAAGGCGGCAAAGTTGACAGCAAACGGGCAGAAGGCGCATGGGCCTACTTGAACGACAAAGGCCGGAAGGTGTTGAAAGCTCTCGACGAAATCGCGGCAATTCGGAAAGAAGCGGTCGCTACGATTGCGTTAGCCTGGCTAGCTGCCCAACCCACGGTGGTTGCGCCCATTGCCAGCGCCCGAACCCCGGAACAGCTTCCGCCCTTGCTACGTTCGACGGAAGTTCGTCTCTCGAAGGAAGAGATCCAGAAGTTGTCAGCGGCGAGCGCGTAGCGGGCGCTACGCGCATGACCAATAGCCAATAGCCGATGAAGGTCGCTCGGGAATGTGTGGACGAATGGGCGTTTCCACTGTTGTTATCCGTCTGACGCAACCGGACCAGGGAGCATGAAGGCGAGAATGATCGGGATGAGGACGGCCAGCCCGATAAAAGCATAGCGATATCGGGGCAAACCGAAGATCAGCCCGTAGATCGCTCCATAGAACAAGCCGCCGAAGTGAGCGACGTTGCCAATGGCTAAAACGTGCGACTGAGTGAGAAAGACGCTGATCACAGCCCAACCAATCAGCATTAAGGCGTTTTTCTTAACGAACCACCATAGAAAAGGATTGCCGGGGGATGCGCCGATCATAAACCCAAAGATTCCGTACACCACTCCGGAAAGCCCGATCCCGAGACCATTGAACTCCAATTGCGCCGCAGAAGCCACCCAAGCAAGGGCAATTAGGAGCAACCCCAATCGGAACGGCCCGTAGATCGTTTCGATTAGTCTCCCAAGAACAGAGAACGCCATCAGGTTGAACGCGATGTGAGTTGGATTCGTAGGGCTATGGACAAGCGTTGTGGTAAAAAGTGTCCAAGCAGCCCCGATGCCACCGTTTTGAAGCGGCCCAATAAGTACGGCTTCGACCGCTTTGACATTCGCGATCTCCCAGACATAAACGAGCACACATAGGCCAATGACGGTGTAGGTAACAACCGGTGGTTTCTTGACCGCAGCCGGGTCGCTCATGTCGTACTCTCTGGTTGATTAAGCATAAATTCTCCTGGAGGGGTTACATGAGGAGATCGAGAAGTTCAAGGAGAGGAGTCTGGGAACGCACGGGGCGACGGAGTTGTCGGAACCCCTGGAGCGCTGCCTCGCTTGCGAGGCCGTGGTGAGCAGAGGGACTCGCTCAGACATACCCATCCTTTTTCAACGTTCTGTACCGTGCCGATTGAGTTAAGGGACCTAGACTGCGATCTCTCGAGCAAAGAACATCGCCCGTCTCGAACGCTAGACGATAGAGCGCGGCACGGGCAAAGGAGTTAGGCGGCGACATCTCCTTGCTCACCACGGCCTCGCAAGCGAGGCAGCGCTCCAGGGCTGCTCCGGGCTCCTACTCGTAGCTCCGCACCCGGCTCAGCCAGCCGGGTAACCAGCGTTCTTCATGGCGTTCCGGGGGAGCACTATGAACGCGACGGGTCAGGACCTGGGCGGCGGCGGTCCTGAATTGTTCTAAAGCAGGTCCGTCATTCATTGTTTCTAAGACCTGCAGAAGACCCCAACCTTGGCCCCGGTAACGTTCGGTTGGCGATGTCCCCTCGCCCTTGAAATTCACATAATCAACCAGCGGATACATGCCGCTCGAGGTGGCTGCGACTCGATAAAAGTTTTGCTTCACCTTGGCTTGTTCCTCGGCCGGCACCGCAGCGAGCATCTTGGGCAATGCAGCTTCGAGACGATTCGCCGCAAAGCGGGCCTGCACCGGAACCGTGTTGGCTAGAATCGTGCGCATTTCTCGCATACGAGCGGAATTTAGATCCGCTAAAAAAGCGCTGCGATTGGGCCATGGACATCCGTGCGAGTCAGCTAACCACGGCGGGAGCGTCACACCGGACTCCTTCAGATAGGTCAACAGCGGCGGAAAACTTTCTTCGAATGGTCCACGTTGACCGACCGGATACCAAATAAAATGCCCGATCCCGAGCGAAGCAAAATTCTCCCCGCTATTCCAAGAGGTCAGCCCGGAAACCGTACCCCCACATTCATTTTGCCAGAGGCGCCGGCCAATCTTGTCGGCTTGCGTATCTGACAGATGGGCACTTTGGCTATGAACAGAGAGCGGTAATAATCCGCACCAGAGGCAGATCAGGAGGGTAAACACGGTCCTGGGACGATCCATATGCCCAAAAATTACTTCGCCAGGGTCTGCGAAATCAAGGATTCAACCGCCTGCCACAAGACCGGGGAACCGTCTTCGATGGGGCGATTCTTGGTCAGCGCCTGTTCTTGCCGGATCCCATGCTCTTTCCAGCTCCGGCCTTGGGTGAACACGTTATGAAGAATCGGCAGCAAACGATCCAGAGCGAAAGCGAACTTTGCTTCCGCGGTTTGTCGATCCTCGAACTCTCGCCAAAGCCCCATAAAGCTTTGCGCTTGGTCCTCCGGTAAAAGCCCAAAAAGCCGGTTAGCAGCCGTCTGTTCCCGGGCGGCTTTCCCGGCATTGGCTGCGTCGTCGTAAATGAATGTGTCGCCGGCATCGATCTCCACCAGGTCATGAACCAAGACCAGCCGGATTACTTTACTGACATCGATCTCTGCTTTCGCGTGCTCGGCGAGCAGCATCGCTGCCACCGCCAAGTGCCAGCTGTGTTCTGCCGAATTTTCGTGCCGATCGTTATCAATTAAATACGAGCGGCGCAGCACACTTTTGAGACGATCGATCTCAACGATGAATTGCAGCTGCTGACGTAACCGTCTAGGGATGCCGTCACCTAGTTCTTTAAAGCGATCCATAGCAGGTTCGAAGTTCGAAGTTCAAGGTTCAAGGTTCAAAGTTCGACGCCGCGGGGCCAGCAAGGCGTCGCGCCAAGGCTCAGAGCTCAACTTAAAGCTTATAACCTAAAACTTAGAACCTAGAACCTACAACCTATAACTCCTTGCCCTTCCTCCCCAACTGGGAGTAAATAAGTGTTTTGAAGTACACTTCTATTACCATGTTGTCGGCGCGCGGTCCTGCGACGATCCGAAACCTTAACCGGTTCGATGTTCTGCATACCATCAGGCTGCACGACAACCAAATCTCGCGTTCTGAGCTTGCGGAAGTCACCGGGCTGAGCCAAGCCACCATTTCCAGTATTGTCAGCCATTTGATTAAGGAAGGAGCGTTAGTCGAAGAAGGCTCACATCCCTTGGCAGTTCGTGGCCGGGGCAGACCCCTGGTCTCTTTGCGTCTAGCGCCCGATTACATGCACGTGGCCGGAGTCAAGATTGCTACTCACCAGATCGTTGTGTCGCTCACCGATTTCATCGGCAATGTGCTTACTTCGGAAAACATCTCTTGTGAGCCCCTTGAGTTTACCGCGTCGCAGCTCGCCGATTTCGTAGCAAAAGCCGTACGGGCCTGTGTCAGGAAAGCGAAGATGGAATTCTCCCAGGTCAGCGGGGTCGGCGTCGGTGTGCCGGGCTATGTCGACTGTGGGTCCGGAACGGTGTATTGGAGCCCGGTCTTTCAAAGCCGAAATGTCGAGTTCGGGGCAATGCTAAGCCCTAAGTTCGATGTACCTGTATTTGTCGAGAACGACGCGAACCTGGTGACTCTGGCCGAACATTGGTTTGGCCTGGCCAAAGGTCTTAAGCACGTGAGTGTGATCACGATCGAACACGGTACCGGCAGCGGCCTCATTATTAACGGAAGCCTTTTCCGGGGAGCCAGAGGGATGGGCGCCGAGTTCGGCCATACCAAGCTCGTGTTCGACGGTCCACCCTGTCAATGCGGGCAAAATGGCTGCATGGAAACGCATACCGCGGGTTTTGCCATCTTGCGGGAGGCTCAGGCTATCGGTTTTCGTATACCGGCGAAAAAGCTCGATTATCATGCCCGGCTTGACCTGTTACGCAAAGTGGTTGAGCGAGCCGAGAATGGCGATCAACGGTATCGAAGGATCTTTCAACAGATGGGCCAATACCTCGGCCTTGGGATCGCGAACCTGGTTAACCTCATTAATCCCGAACGGGTGGTGATATGCGAAGGAGCGGTGACGTGCGCGCATCTTTACGGAGAAAGTCTCCGATCGACGATCCGCGAAATGGTGATTGCTCCGCTCAGAGATAATTTCGATCTCATGATTCACCATTGGGGTGACGAAGTCTGGGCGCGAGGCGCGGCCAGTCTGGTGCTGCAAGAACTTGATCAACGAGATACAACGCCGGAGGTGTACATGGCACCCAAGGCAGCTAAAAGACGGCGCAAGCCGCGGCGACGTGAGAAGTGATTGGTGATTGGTGCTGATCAGGGGCGAGAAAAGGAGTCAGGAGCCAGGAGGACGGAGCGTTGGGCGAATGGGCGACGCGGCGAGTCGGCGACAGGGCGAATGGGCGATACGGCGGCGCGGCGATTTAAGGCCCGAAGGGCTGAAAGATTTTAGCCTAGGCTGAGTCTGCGAGGCCTAGGTACCTATGGAAAAAGGAGCGTTTCGCGCTGTAAGCGCGACAGAACGGAGGGATCGCTCAACACGGGATTTGGCGGCGCCGATATCTGTCGCGCTTTCAGCGCTGCTGCCTTTCTTTTCAACGTTCCTAGGCCTCGCAGACTCAGCCTAGGCTAAATTCTTTTCAGCGCTTCGCGCCTCGTATCGCCATATCGCCATATCGCCATATCGCCGTTTCGCCCACTCGCCGATACGCCCACTCGCCGATACGCCACATCGCCTCTCCTTGAACTCCTTGACCACTGCCCACAGGTCACTGATTACTGATTACTGATTACTAAACCATTGAGCTCATCCACACCATCCGACCGAGACATAGAATACAGCGTCGTAGTCCCATTCTACAACGAGGAGACGAACGTGATCCCGGTGCTCGCTGAGCTTCGGGGGGTCTTGGATCGCGACCAGCGTACGTACGAAGTCATCCTGGTAAATGACGGCAGCAGCGACGATACGCTAAACCAACTGAAAGGGTTCTGTTCAACCTGGCCGGCGGCTCGCATTGTTAATCTGCTGCAGAATACCGGCCAGGGAGCCGCTCTATTCGCCGGAATCAAAAAGGCGCTAGGCCGGAAAGTGATCCTGCTCGATGGCGATGGGCAGAACGATCCCGGTGATATCGCAGAAGCGCTACGGTTATTGGGCCGGTACGATTTCGTGGTCGGACACCGCGTGCATCGGCACGACGATCTGAAACGCAGGCTCATGTCTCAGTTCGCGAATTCTGTGCGCCGGTTTTTCACCAACGACGGTGTGTCTGACACCGGCTGCGGATTAAAAGGGTTCGATCGAGAAGTAATCGACGCCTTTATTCCGATGCAAACGCTCTATTCCTTTATGCCGGCCCTGGCAAAAGCAGCCGGGTTTTCCATCGCCGAATTCCCGGTCAATCATCGCCCACGCAAATCCGGCGTAGCCAAATATAATCTCCGCGTTTTTCTGTGGCGGCCCGCCGTTGACTTGCTCGGTGTCTGTTGGTTCGCGCGCCGAAGAACTCGCCGGGTGGCAGTTGAGGAGGTGGCGGCGCAGGAGGTGGCTAGCCAGGATTGAACACCACGATTGGGGGGTGGCGGCAGAGTAATCAGTAACTCAGTAATCAGTTTGATTCTCTTTGTTGTGGTCGGCTCGTCCGTCTAGGCCGGAATCTGATTACTGACGTACTGATTACTGATTACTTTTGCTCCCCTGCCCATCGCGTTCCATCACGCTAAACCGCTGCTTCTCCCCATCAACAACCGGCGCTAGCGAATGCAGATGGCGATCGGCCAGGCGCGGGTCGGCGGCAAAAGCGGCGGCGGCGGCCTCCGGCAATAAGAAATAGCGGGCATCCGCAGGGATATCGCTGACCGAAAGGAAATAGCGGACATCCGGCTCCAGATAATACCAGAAGGGCCGGTATTCATTTTCTTGGACCCAGAGGATGGCGCCGGCCGAGAGTTCTTGCCGGATCTTGGCTGCTACTTCCCGGAACCCATCGGTGGTCAAGGCATCTACCCGGGGAACAATCGCAGCGCCATAAGTGATCATGCCGGCGGCGAAAACAAGTCCGGTGATCATTGCCGCGCGCGCCGCCAGGTCGACTAGGCGCAGATCTTCCTTCGGTAATCGATAGATCACCCACGCGAGAATCGTGATCGCGATGCCAATCACCAGACCTACGAACGAACCCGGGTTGATCCCGGCAATGAACGGAATAGCCACCACCGCCAGCGCACCCACCAACAGCAGGAATGCGTTGATCCAATGCCACCATTTCAGGCATCCGCGCGTCAACGAATTGGTTTTCCCTTCAACAAAGACCTGTGCCAATAACAGGCACGGGATCACAAAAAGCGGGTAGATATAGCGGGGTGAACCGCTCGGTAACAGGCACATCAATAAACAGGTGATGACCATGCCCAGACGAGCTCCGTAGAAAATGGCCTGAGCTCGAAGCCGGTCAGGAGCGGTTTCTTTGGTTACAGCACCGGCCCCCGGTTGCTCGATTCCGCTCGTCCATAACAAAATTAGCAGCGGTGTCCAGGGCAAGAAATTCTTTAGGGTTTGGGGAAAATTCAACAGCCAGGTCTGAACCCGGAACGCTTCTGCCTCGGATGCTCGCGACGTGATTTGATGCATCCAAAATTGCCATACTCCAAGTGGATCATGTTGGCCGACAGCGAACGAACACGGTATCGCCCATAAACTGAAAATCACCAACATCAGTAACAGAGCCAGCCCATGCGCAGGCCGCGCCAGAAGTTGTAGGTCTTTGCCCCGGACCAGAACCGGAATAATCACACCATAGAAAAAGATGAGGTGGGTCGGACCCTTGGTTAGTAGGCCCAGCGCAAGGAGGATGGCTGGCGAGACCCAAAGGCGTAAGCCGCTGATGCCGCTGTACCATTGAGCCAGCCAGATGACGAGCGCGAGACCGGTTGTCCCGATGTAAACCGCCTCCAACTCCGCCAGACGCCCGCTCTCCAACACTGCCAGATTGGTCAGAAAGAAAACGGAAGCTATCAATCCGCCGAGACGGCCTAGCCAGCGCTGGCCAAAGATCATTATTCCGAGAGCTAACGCCAGGGTTGCTAATACCGACGGGAAGCGCACCGCCCATTCCGACCTTCTCCCAGTCAGTTCGAACGTCCCAGCGATCAACCAATTCAAGAGAGGTGGCTTTCGGAGGTACGGCACCTCCCCGACCCGTGGAACCAGCCAATCACCGGTCGCAATCATATGCACGGCAGGTAGCGCCCGCCTGGGTTCTTCGTGCTTGAGCTCCACCGAGCCCAGTCCCGGGAGATAAATGCCGGCCCAGATCAGAGCTGAGACCGCGAGCCCCTGTATCAGAGTCGGACGAGTCGTGATTTGGCGGACGATCTGAGCAATCGACGAAAAGGGCATTTCGAAAAGTCCTAGGGCTTTACCCTGTGGCGTTTCAAAAACAAATGAAATCGTACGAAACCGCGAATGGATCCGCCTCCGTCCGGCAGCTGCCGGACCTACGGCGCGACAAGCCACGAAAACAAAAACGAACCGCAGATGGACGCAGATTTACGCAGATAAAAGACACGAACCGCGAATGGACACTAATAAGGAGAGAATCGCAGATCAGGGGCGAGGAAAATCAATTTGATCCGCAGAAACCGCGAATGGACACAAATAGACGCGAAATAAGCTTGGAAGAAAAAAAACTTGAACCGCAGCCGATATTATCTGCGTCCATCTGCGGTTCGTTCTGACGTCTTTATTCGTGTCAGTTCGTGTCCATTCGCGGTTTCCTAGTACCGTGAACCACTGGGTCCCAGGCGGCCATGGCGCAGTTCGCCGCGAAGTTGAGAGCCTGGCGCGAGACACCGTCCCGGGCTTGGATCGCTAACCCGTCTATCACCGTCGTGTAGAATGTGGCCAGGGCGACGAGATCCAGTTTTTTCGGCAATTCACCTTCGTCGACAGCCCGTTGCAACCTCCGTTGGATCGCCTTTTGCCGGCGTAGACGGAGGCCGCGCACATAGTCTTGTACGGTCTTGTTCGCGGGTGCGTTGCTGATCCCGCCGAACACCAAGAAACAGCCTCGCGGTAGGCCGGACTTACAAAAGGATTCGACCGCAGCCTGCAAGAGCGCCTCGATGGAAGCGCGCGCGGTTGTCCCTTCCGCCAGGTCCTTCATCATAGGAAGACCTAGGGTCCGGCTATAGAGCTCTATTGCTTCCCGGAACAATTCTTCTTTCGAACCGAAAGCGGCATAAAAACTAGGGGGAGCAATCCCACCCATGGCTTCCTGAAGTTGGTTGAGGGTGGCGCCTTCATAGCCGAGGGCCCAGAACACCTGCATGGCTTGCCTGAGAGCGGCTTGGCGATCGAAGCTTCGAGGACGGCCTCGTGAGGTCATTTTATTTGTATAGAGCTCACTACATAACGCCTTGACAGCCTGGGGACGCCGTGAAATGCATTCTGTAGTGCGAACTACGGAATGCTAGCCTGTCTGGCCGTTATGCACAACTCGGAAACTATTTATATACTAGGCTCGGGAGCAGTCGGCTTCCCGTTGGCCGCCTATCTAACCAACGCCGGAAGAAGCGTCGTGGCGGTTCGAACCAGCAGGAACGATGTGCCGAAAAGCACGATTAACGTAACGGTCCAGGATGCTACTAACCGGCTAACCGCTTCCATCCAGACGATCTCTCTATCGAACCTCGCTAGCCTGGACGGGACCGTGGTAATCACTACTAAGTCTTACACGAACCAGGCGATTGCTGGTCTACTCAAAGAGAAAAAAGCGACCGGCCCGTTAGTCATTATGCAAAATGGGGTTGGGGTCGAAAGACCATTTCTCGATGCCGGGTTCGCTGCTGTCTTCCGCTGTGTACTTTACGTGACCAGCCAGCCCACGTCGGGATTTCAGTTTTCGTTCCGCCCCATCACGGCATCGCCAATCGGCATAGTCAAAGGCCCAGAAGCCGATGTCGCGAAATGCGTGGAACGGTTGAATACCGATGCATTCCCGTTTCGGGCAGAGGCCAATATCCAAAAGGAGATTTGGAAGAAAGCGATCATCAACTCGGTGTTCAATTCTATTTGTCCCCTGCTCGATGTGGACAACGGCGTTTTTGTCCGGGACGAAGAAACTGCTAATCTGGCCCGGCAGCTAGTGAAGGAGTGCATCACCCTAACGGACCGGCTGAACGTGGGGCTCAGCGAAAGCGAGGTAATGCAGCAGATCATGCGGATCAGCACCGGATCCAAGCAACTGATATCGACCCTTCAAGATATTCGAAACGGCAGACAGACCGAAATCGAGTCTCTCAATCTGGAGATCGCCCGCCTAGCAGCTTCGCTGCAACCTCCGCTTTACCTGCCGCGGACGGAATTGCTCGGGAAGATGATATTGGCGAAGTCAGTTCTGCACCGGAGAACGCAGGCGTAGTGCCGACCGCTTCGCAGGGAAGGTAATATCCGCAGATTACACAGAACCTGTCGCGCCGTAGGCCTTGCGAAGGCGGATTACGCAGATTACGGGTTTGGTCCGCTCCACGCTGGTTCGGTTAAGCGATGCCACAGGAGGGAAACTGCGACACGGCGAATAGGCGCGAAGCGCCTTTGTCCCGTAGGGACTTAATGAGGGTAGCCAGGCATGAAATGCCTGGGTAAGGCGGAGACATGATCCGTCCCGTAGGGAACGGTATGATTTGTGGCTCCACGCTTTGTTCCCGTCCACGATAATAGAACGTCCACCGTCCGATCATACCGTACCCTACGGGACGGTTTTCTCGATGCCGCTTTTCCAGGTATTTCATACCTGGCTACCTTCATTCCGTCCCTATGGGACGTGTTCGGTACCAGCGAAATCTTTATAGCTCCAGATGTTCCTTGAGCGTCTCCAACAAGGTTTCTTTAAAGCGGCTGACTGCCTTCGATGGCTCGCGTCCACCGTCGTGCAAAAACAAATCGACCTTGGCCAACCGCGGGAGTGTCGATCTCGGTTTTATGACGGTTAGCTGTCTTGGCACGCTGCTGGCGGTGCGGAGGGTAATCCCCAGACCGGCGTCGACGGCCGCCCATACGCCGTGCATGCTCAGACTACTAAAACCGATTTGCCAGGGAACGCCCGCTTGGTTAAGCGCGCCGATGGCAGCTTCCCGAAAATAACAAGGCGCACTACAGAGCGCCAGTTGCAATGGTTGGTCGCGCCGAAACGTCAGTTGCGGTTTACGAGGACCGATCCATGCCATTGGCAATGCGGTTATTCGTTGCCCGTCGCTGCGGCGGGAGGGGCCGAACAAGAGAGCAAGGTCTAACTGTCCCTTATCCAGACGGTCGATCAGGATCGCATATCGATCTGCGCTCACCTCAACCTGAATTTCGGGATGTGCTTTTTTAGCTCCCGCCAATGCCTTGGGCAGCCAGTTCTCGGTAAGATCAATTTGTAACCCGAATCGGACTGAGCCCCCAACGGCAATCCCCCGAACCGCCGCCACGGCTTCGTCGTTTAAGTCAAGGATGCGCCGAGCATAAGACAGCACAATGTCGCCGGCCTCAGTCGGCACCAAACCGCGGCCTTCTTTTCTGAAAATCTCCTTCCCTAATCTCTCCTCCAGTCTACGAAGCTGTTGGCTCACCGCTGACTGAGACCGGCCAACACGCTGAGCGGCGCGGTTAAAGCCGCCCAATTGCTGCGCCGTTACTAACGTGCGCAGAATATCGATATCGAGATTGGTTCTGTCCATACTTCATTTTTTCGAAACTATTAGATCAATAGTATCCAATTTTATGCATCATGCGAGCGGCTTACCTTCTCGGCATGAACCTTTCTATTGAGTATCAATCACGACGACTTCCTTCTCAGAAGTGGATCCAGGAAAAACCGGGTTACTTTGCCGGCGTCGCTTGTCTGATTTTACTTTGGGCCGTTTTTAGTGCGGTGACGGTTTTGGTAGTGGTTGCGATATTCATCCCCGGCCATTTAGGATTGAGCGACTGGCTACGCGTGTTGGCTAATCTGTGGCCCGGCGACAGTCCGATGTTTACCACGTGATTTGTCTGGGCGGTTATTGAAGAGGTGTCCCCTAGGGATGAATTCCGTTACGGAGTATTTAGCGAAATCGAAGCGACTTGGTCCGTCGTGACCAAAAACATCCGGCTCGCTCGATCGAAAGCAACGATCAGATCGCGATCTTCAGGAGCAAACATAACGTAATCCGGACTTATAACCTCGATCTGCGTGCCTCCCGTCGTCTCGATAATAAACGGCCGGAAGGGCACCGCATTCACCCGCTCTTTGATGCGTTCAAGGTTCATTGGTCGTGTCTTGAGCAGACTAGCTCAGCGTCGCGCAGCTCGCAACAACACTATATTATAATGTTCCCGCTATTCCGATGTCTCCCGCCGCGGGCGCACGAGGAACCGACCTAATATATGCCGTTGCCCATGCTGGCTGCCGATTCGAGCGTCGCGCGGACCACGGCTCGGCAGTTGTTGGGCGTTGTCCACGATAGGGACTTCAATGCCACTTCCCCTGCGAAGTTCGTGTGGCCATGCCGGAGCCTCGCCCTACCAGCGCCTCGCCGGCACACAAACGCATACAATTTCCGGATGGTTCGACCGTCTTGAGTTATCGTCAGTAGCTTGGGCGGTTCTATCGTTGGAAAATCGTCTTTCAATGAACTGGGGATCCGATCGTTTTCCGAAATAAAGATGGCGTCTTCCTGCGGATGCACCTCCCGATAAGTGGGCCAGAGGATCAATTGGTTGTAGGGTGCGCTGGACAACGGCATGTAGGTATCCGGTTGTCCTGGCAGATAGAACGAGAGCAACGACGCGGTCATATAAGCGTTGGCGATTACTACTTTCGCGCCGGTCTCTGTTTCTAATCCGGCAACTCGTGCAGCCAGATCGCGTGCTCCCCGGGCGCGATCGAGCGGATCCTTGCCCGGAGGCAGGTTCAACCATCTCGTCTCTTGCAAACCAATCGTTTCGATCAGCGCTACCGCTAAACCGGCGATCGCAACCCACCTTGCCCAGCGAACCCGCTCCATTAATACATTCCACTTTGCCGCCAGAAAGATGAAGCCGCCAACGTACGCCGCCGCCGGCCAGTTTGCCTGACTCGCCTTCTGAAAACTGAGAAAGAAATAGAGAAGAAAGAGGGGCAGAAAAAGCGAGAGCAAGAACCGGGTCTGACCGTCGTCATCTGCCGTTTTCCAGCCTGGCCGGAACAGTACAATAACGAGCGCAATGAAAATGGCCGGGGAGATCACCCCCGCTTGTCCTCCCAGGAAAACCAAAACATCCAATGGACGGAAATGCGCCTTTTCATCCAGGGCGCCGCGATGCGTCAGAAAACGGAGCGTCGGCCATTGGTGTTGCCAGTTCCAATAAATCACTGGAACCAGACAAAGACCCACCACTAACAGGAGGACAAAAAAACGGCCGTTCAGAAGTTGTTTCCGGCTTGGCGCGTACCAGAAACAAAATAGGGCGAATGAAACCAGTTCCATCGCGCCGGTATACTTCGAGAGTGTGCTGAGCCCGACCAAAATCCCGGTCGCAATCCAAGGCAAGAAATGCGTTGAATCTTTCGCCCACCAGAAAGCCAAGGCCGCAAACGTCCAAAAACAGATGAGCGGAGTGTCGATCGTCATCAGGATCGATCCAACCGCGAACATCGGAGATAGACCGGCTAACAACAAAGTCCAGTATCCGACCCGGTCAGAGAACAAACGCCGAGCCAAAAAGAAAATTCCTATCCCGGTCGCCGTAGAAAGGATCACGGCGAAAAATCTAACACCGAGCAGAGTTTGGCCGAACCAGGCGGTTCCGGCGGCGATAAACCATGCGATCACCGGGCCTTTGTCTAAATAGGCCAGATCAAGGCGACGCGACCACAACCAATAATAGGCTTCGTCACCGACGAGCTCCAGTTGGGTGCTGTACCACAGACGGTAAAGTGTTACCGCCAGAAGCACCGCTGCCAGAATCAGGTAGCGATTTCGGACCAGCGCGGGTCTCCCCTGAGCAAGCGGAAAGCGCGTCGAAGAGCTCATTCCGGTGAAGAAACGCCAGTGTCCGCCGGCTGAGATTTTAGCGGGTTCCAGCGAAGAATGAACCCCAAGAAAAGTAAAGCTGCGACCGGTTGAATGGCATGGAGGTAATTATTTTGTCGAATCACAGGGACCCAAGCATTCAACGCTTCCGCTAAAAGAAGCAACCCATAAGCGGCGACGGGAAGGAATTGAAACCCACCTAACCGTTGTCGCTTTTGAATCACAGAAAGTAGCGCGTGGGAACAAGCGAAAGCGACCGGCGGCGCTAGAAAGATGTAAGTGGCCAGTTCAGTGGAAGGGCCGAATAGCGTGATCCAAAGGCAACCGATACTGAACACGCTCCAAATAACCGCGGCCCGATTCCAAGTCCTGGATCGCCACCAGCAAAAGATCGCGGTCGCTAACGCGGTCGCTGCTTGCAGAACCGCGTAGGCGCCGACCGTGATCGGGACATGGACGATGCGGAGCAATAACCAGGCGTCTCGCCATGAACCTAGCTCGGTTGATACCCGGCGTTGGTCCGCACCTAAGCTGCGCCACCAATCTCCATATTGGTTCACCACATAATCGGGCCGTTGCAACACCAGAGAAAGGATTCCAAGAATCAGGAGTCCCAGTATCAGCCGCCAACTCAGTTTCCTGGGCTCAATCACGGCTAATAATAGTCCGATCGCTAACGGGTAAATCTTGAAGAATGTGGCAATCGCAATGCAGCCGGCCGCCAAGGTCCAACGTTCATCGAGCGCTGCCACACACCCGCAAAGCAAGAGCGCGATAATCAACGGGCTAGCCTGTCCGTTGTTCAGGTTGCCGATGGATAACGGCAAGAGAAGGAAAAGCCCAAGCACGGTAGAAGCAGTCGAGGACAGCCTGCCCGACGAAGCTTTAGTTTCTGCGCTTGGCAGCTCTGTATCGCAGCGAAGTAGAGAGGACGATTCGTATCGGCGAAACCAATGGATTACTGCGATGAAATAAGCCAAGCCGGTGGCCAAATGCCAGAGAGCGGACGCGGCCCAATCGGGGACCAACGCAAATGGCGCAAAAAAGGCCGCCGCCAGTGGACTGTAAAGATATTTGCCGACGTGGGAATAAAGCGGCTGCCCTGCTAACCAGGCGCGTCCCGCGTCGCGGAAGACCAAGAACACCGAGTTCTGATGCGGCGCGGCAATCCCCCGAATTGTCACCCCGAGGATCACCGCCAACCAGAGCCCAAAAACAATAAAAGCAGCTCGCCGGGGAGATTTCACCACAGAGTCACAGAGAACACGGAGACGGATCTATTACACAGCAAGGCCACGAAGGCCACAAAGAAGCGAAAACCAACCGCAGATGGACGCAGATTGACGCAGATGTGGTTCTGGGCTCCGGCGAACGCTACTGACCAATGGAACATTTTGCCTGACAACGTCCCCAGCTCTCTCGCAATAATCGACCACAAATGTAATCTGCGGATTATTCTGATCTGCGTACATCTGCGTTAATCTGCGGTTCGTTTTCCGTTTTTCCGTGTTCATTCGTGCCTGTCGCGCGGTAGGACATTCGGCGAGCTCAGTCGAGTCGCTTGGCGAAGGCGGATCCATTCGCGGTTCGTCTTTACCGCGCGAAGCGTTCCCGGATCTTCTGCGGGACGAATTCCATGTCAGAGGTCTCTTGGATTGCAAGACGGATCTGGGCATCCATGACTTCAGGAAGAACTGGGCTCTGATATTCGTTAAGGCACTGTTTTAGCGCTTCCATGATGGGCGCTTTGGTAGTCTGCACCAGGCGATACACTTTTACCATGATTGACTCAGCCGCTCCGGGTGTGAGCAGATCAGGCACCGATATACCCTCATAACTGGGCGCGAACTCGAATTCGTAGCGTTTCGCTAACGAGCACAGTAATTGGTAACCTTCCTCCGGGGTCGCCGTCGGAAAGATCGGAATCTTCAGGTCGATCCGGCCTGGGCGCTTTAGATCGACCTCGATCAAGTCCGGACGACTGGATGCTAAGATCCAAACCAAACGGCCACGATTTTCCGGCCGGCTCATCTCGGCCGCCATCATAGAATAAATTCTGCCGGATAGGCCGGCATCTTGTCCCCCGGTCTCGCGTTTACCCAGCGCCTGGTCCGCTTCGTCAACGAACACGTAACAACGATCCAAGGCTTGCAGCAGACGAAAGATCTTTTCCAGGTTCCCTTCGGTGCTTCCGACCCATCGATCCCGAAAATTTTTGATCTTAACTACGGGCACCCCGGCTTCACCGGCCAAACATTCGACCAAGTAAGTCTTACCGGTACCGACCGGACCACAGATCAGATATCCCATCGGGAGCGCGCGAAGATCGCCGACCTTCCAGAGATCGAGATCCTGGCGCAGACATTGTTTCAATTTCTCTTGGCCGTATAGATCGTTCAGGGTGCGGCGCGGTGCGATGAACTCGATCAACCCCTGACATTCTTCTTCAACAATGATCCGTTTCTGTTCGACGACATCCTGCTCGTCTAATGGTTCTTTCTTGTATTGTCTGACCAGCAGTAGACGATCCAGGCCGTTCATGGTGATCCCGGTTAACCCCTGTGCCAGCCGTTCCGGGTGCTGATAGAACGGGCCTAACGCCAATGAAAACTTCTCCCTAGTCAGGGTGATCGCGACTTCCAGGTCCTTGGTGGACGGAAATGGAATTTTGATTTTCGCGACCCGCGGATTGTTCACCACGATCGGATGCAGATCGTTCAGGTTCTCGGTTAATAAACAACTGACAATGGCTTGACCGCGAAAAAACTCACTACTAGCCCACTCGCGGAAAAGTAAAGCGAGCGCGTTTAAATCGTAATTGAGCACGCCGGGGACCGCGGGAGCTACCAAATGGGCAGATTCCACCATCGCGCCAACGGCGATTTTTCCTCGGTTCATCCCGGCCAGATTTGCGCAGTATCTCAGGAACCGAGTAATTAACTCAACCGCCGGCCGGGGCGCCCGAGGTAGTTCCGCGTTCATCTGCATGGGAGGCCATTCCTTGAACTTTTCCCCACCGCGATCCACCCGGAGCCCGTTCCCGAGATCGTAAAGCAGGATGACATCAAATTGAGGCATCAAGACCTCTTTCAGAAAATCCAAAAGTGCCCCGGAGGACGTTCCATCGGTGGTGCCTAACAGAAAGCGGTCATGGATATTGCCGTGCAGAATGAACTGGCTGGCGGCATCACTTTCATACAGGGCTACCATCTCTTGAGCCCACTCCGGCAATGTCTCTCTACGATAACTCATGGAAGGGTTGGCGGTTAGCGGTTTGCTGTTAGCGGTTGGCAGTTTGCAGTTGGCGGTTCAGGGCGGGCTGGAGTGGAACGGATAGGATTTATGTGACCTATGGGACTTATAAGGTGGCTTTTTGGTTGCGCGTGCCACAGGCCAACCGCTGACCGCAAACGGCCAACTGCAAACCGCTAACTGCTAACCGCCAACCGTTTCTATGATAACTCATGGGAATGATCGCTCGTTTTGATCGAGTCGGTACTCTCAGTTCCGAGACCGAAATCCGCAAAGCGATCATCATCCAGCAAGGACCGGGTCATGTCCACCTCCATTGCGATGATCTCGACTTCCCTGCTCATGCCCGCGTTTTCGAGAGCTAACTCCACCTTTGCCTCTAGTCGCTGCAGATTGCTGACCACTTCGCCCAAAGCCACCCTTCTCCGGGAAAGGTTTGCCAGTCGTTTTTCCAGAATTTGCAGAGTTGCGATTTGCGATTCCCGCAAGGGCTCAGAGAGAGCTATGTCTTTGAGCTCGGTCTCGATCGTTTGGATATCCTTCCGCAACATCGGCTCCGACGTCTCAGTTTCCAGCTCTGCCAGGTTCTGTTCAACCACTAGGAGTTCGCGGTAGAACGCCGCGATTTGTCTCAGGGTAGCCTCGTTGGCTTCTGCGACAGCAGGGTCAACGTTTGTCTGGCGATAACGTTGCACGATGCGCCCACACCGGGCCTCAAGCCGGCGCAACCGTTCGCGGCGGGGCGGCGTCAAACCGGCAACTAGTTCTGCTTTTTTCTTCTTTGATTCAGCCGACTCGAGAACCATTTCTTTTGCGTCGACCAGACGGCGAAACCGTTCACTGGTAAAACAGGCATAAAGATAAGCAGTCTCCAGGCCTAACCCGACCAACCAGATCGATGACTCGGCAAATCCGAAGATACCAAAACCGACCACCGCCAACAGGTTGACCGGTACAGGTCCGAGCCCGGGCACGTGAGGGCTAACCCAAAACGCTTCCTTCAGGTACTTCAGCATAACAGTTCGCGGTTCACCGTTCGCCGTTGGCGGTTCGGAGTCGGAGAATCGGGACCAGCGTCAATTCTCAGGCGTGGAGCAGATGGGACTTATGCGACTCATGAGACCTATGGGCAACCGAGCAAACCGCGAACTGTGAACAGCGAACCGTGAACGGTGAACCCGTTACTGGGAGACCGGGCCCATGGTTTTGCTGCCGCCCTCATCGGTTTTCTCGGGCGGATGGCTCGATTGCAAAGGGATACCCTCATTGGCAGCGAAATCGGCTAATGCTTGTTCTTCCAAGGCCTTTTGTTCTGCTTCTTTCAGGTGCAAACCAGTGGTGTCCAATGAATCGCGGGCGACTCTGGCTTTACCGGCCGCCACCTCTCTCTCCTCTTCAACCATCTGTTGGAGACGTACCAAAGTGTCCCCGGCTCCGCCGATCTGCGTGATCATACCGGAAGCCATCTGGGTGAGCTCAGCTGTCGCTTTCTTAATTTTGAGGTCATCCAAGCTGAACCGCAGCGCTTCGATTTTTGTCTGAGCATTCTTTATGGCCACGTCCCGGGCCCGGATCAGCTCTCGGTAGGTCTTTTCTGCCTGTTCCAACTGCTTGTGGTTTTCGCCCAGTTCCCGTTGAATCGTCTGTAAGCGCAGAGCCAATTGGCCGGCCGCCTCCCGGTTATTAGCTCGCAGCATCGCCGTGGTCTTTGCGCGTAACTCCCGTTCCTCGGTCTCTAATTTTCTGACCTGACTGATCAACCTTTCACAAAGCCCGGCATGGGCGGCTAACCCTTGGTTATATTGAGCAATCTGTTTCCGCAGATTTTCTCTTTCGACTTCCAAAAGCGCCTCGGGGTTCTGCTTCTCCAAGCCGCTGACAAACAAACCGAAGAAGCCCTTGATCAAATTTCCTAGTCGCTTGAACATGGTTGGGTTTATCGATTACCGCTGGTACGCTGCCACAATCCGAGCAAATTGTTAATAACTTCCGCTTTCGGCGGTTCGCCCACCGAGCCGACCTCAATTTTGAGCCCGGCAGACTCATAACGCACAAACGGGCTATCGGGAGCTTTAACCGGTATATTCAAATTGCCAGGCAAAAAACCGTGGTCTAGAGCGGCACGCTGAACCTGGTCTGACATCAAAAAATCCAAAAAGAGGCTGGCCGCGCGCTTCTGGTCCGCGCTGCTCCAGGGAGCATCAAGGATGCAATAGGGATTATCGTTCCACAGGTTCAGGCGAGGATAAATTACGTGAAGATCTCCCCATCGTCCCTGGGCGCTCTTCAGATAATCGATGGCGACATTTTCGTAGACAAACAAGGCGTCGTAGGAGGACGGCCCCCGCAGAACCATATCCCGCATCATATTACCGGTACTGTTAGAAAGACCGCTCACTCCGGATTCCAGACTCGCCATCCAAGTACCAAAACTCGGGTTCACCACATCGTTTAGCCCAACGTTCTTAATCTTTCCGCAAAACTCACACAGCATCAGGTAAAGGGTCGCCAGCCCGCTATTTGACTGATTCGGATGGGTATGGCCGAACTTGAACAATCCCCAATCCGGTTGATTGGCGATCCCTTGCCAGCCACCTGGCTCATGGACTGCTTGTTCGATGCTCCGGAAAGAGACTTCCGAGAACTTTTTGCTGAAAGCATCAAAACGTTCCTGCCAAAAAACAAAGACCATCGGCGTTAACGCTAGTTCTTTTTGGCGCAGGACTGGTTTGGCGTTGTATTTCAGCTCCCAATCCTGCCGGAAGACGTCCAGGTACAGCGAACTGGCAGGACTCCAAACATTAATCCGTTTATCGCCGGCCAGGATAGCTTGGGCGCCTTCCAAAGAGCCCATCGGTATCAAATCGACCTGAATCTTTTTTCCCTGCTCCGTTTTCTTAAATTCGCCCAGAGCCCACTCTAGCCAGCGTTGTTTTTCGGTCCCATAAGCCACCCCAATCTCCACCTCACCGATTCCTGACGGAACCAGGTTCGCCGGGCCAGTAGCAGCCGACTTCGACGACGACCAATGATAAGCGAAAAGCAGATAAGCTCCCCAGGCGCACCCGGCAATGAAGAGCAAAATGAATAACCTACCAAGGAACGTGAGGCGGGGACCGTCGGGCATAGGAGTTCAAGGAGTTCGAGGAGTTGCAAGGAGTTCAAGGAGCCTCCGATAGCCACGGCTAAAGAGTTGGATACCGCATCTCGTTTTGGTCATCAGTCGATTTTCCCCTTGCAATTTTGCGATCGGCCCCACGGTTGAACTCCTTGAACTCCTTGAACTCCTTGAACTCCTTGAACTCCTTGAACTCCTTGAACTCCTTGAACTCCTTGAACTCCTTGAACTCCTTGAACTCCTTGAACTCCTTGAACTCCTTGAACTCCT
>Ga0185299_10001112_pt1 | contig 57884 bp, 48 predicted proteins | sample PaiPotPPA55metaG_FD_128002 | JGI IMG/M metagenome (GOLD analysis project Ga0185299, IMG submission 128002) | Iron sulfur acid spring bacterial and archeal communities from Banff, Canada, to study Microbial Dark Matter (Phase II) - Paint Pots PPA... ... | reverse complement strand
GGGCGAAAAGCCCACCGGCGCCTTCGATGGCCGCGGGTTTGTGGTGACGCAGGCGATGACGTCGCTGACGGGATCGGCGGGCGAAGATTTCGCCTCGATTTTGCGCGCGCTCGGCTATCGCATGGAGCGCCGCGCGCCGCTGCCGCCGAAGCCGGTGGCGGTCGAAACGCCTGCGGCCGAGGCGGTGCCGGAAGCGGCTGTATCTGAGCCTGCGCTGGAAGCAACGGCGGAAGCAGATCCCGAAGCCGCGGTTGAAGCCGTTGTTTTTGAAGCGGCTGTCGAAGAGACGCCGGAAGTCGCGGTCGCCCCCGCGGCAATCGTGGAAGAACCGGTTGCGGCCGAAGCCGCGCCGGAGCAGCCCGCCGCGGTCGAGGAAGCGGTTGCCGAAGCGCCGCAGGAGCAGGCTGCCGTGGTGGAGGCAACGCCGGAGACACCAGCCCTCAGCGACGCCGCGCCCTCGGACGTTTCTGCCGCCGAGGCGCCGGCTGTAGAGGCTCCCGCTGCAGAGGCTCCCGCTGCGGCCGAAGCCGCCGCACCCGAGGCGCCTGCGGTTCCGGAACTGATAGAGGTCTGGCGGCCCGGCGGCCGCTCGGAAGAGCGCCGGCCGCGGCAGGATCGCGCCCGTCATCGCCATCATGATCGCCCGCAAGAAGGCGCTGCTCTTGCCGCTGCACCCGGCGAGCCCGGTGAGGCCCCAAAGCACGAGCGCCACCGGCGCGGCGGACGCAACCGCAATCAGGAATTCCGAAAACCCCGCCCCGATGCGCCGGTCGAAGGCGCGCCGGTAGCGGTCGCAGCCGATGGCGCGCCGGCCAGCGAACCGCGCGAGGACAAGGGGCGTCCGCCGCGTGAGCGTTTTGAGGGCAAGGGCAGGGACCGCGACCGGGATCAGGGCCAGAGCCGGGAGCAAGGCCGGGATCGAGACAAGGGCAAGTTCGGCGGTGGCCGTGACAAAGGCGGTCGCGACAATGGCGGCCGCGACAAGGGCCGCGATAAAGGCGGCCGGGACAGTGGCCCGTCGCACCGCCAATACGCGACCAGCGCTGCGCCGCGCGAGCGCGACCGCCCGGTCGACCCCAATTCGCCCTTCGCAAAACTGGCGGCGCTGAAAGAGCAGCTCGCCGCCAACCGCAAGGATCGCTAACAAGGATCGCCAACAGGGATCGTATTTTTTGTTTTGACGCGTTTGGGTATCGTTTGGAGCGCCAACGTCTCGATAAATGGTTGTGGCACGCGCGGGTGGTGAAAGCCCGCACCAGCGCCGCCGCGCTGGTCGAAGCCGGCCATGTCCGTATCAACGGCGTGCGCGAAACCGCTCCGGGACACAGCGTCAAGGCCGGCGACGTGCTGACCATCGGGCTCGACCGCACGGTGCGCCTGCTCAAAGTGATCGGATTTGCCGAGCGGCGAGGCGACGCATCCGCGGCGCGCGTACTCTATGACGATTTGCAAAATTCGGATTTGCAAGACCCGCCGGAATGACTATGTGCGCTTGCAGCGGTTTCACGCCGGCGCAGAAACTTAGAACGGTACTTGGAAATCGCCTGCCGGACGCGCTTGGCTTCACTTGCGGCAGCGGGGTTCCTGCGCTACGCAACCCACTCAAAATTGACCCGTTCCGGAGTTTTGGATGACTTACGTCGTCACTGAAGCCTGCATCAAATGCAAATATACCGATTGCGTTGAAGTCTGCCCGGTGGACTGCTTCTACGAGGGCGAGAATATGCTGGTCATCCATCCGGACGAATGCATCGACTGCGGCGTGTGCGAGCCGGAATGCCCCGCCGACGCCATCAAGCCCGACACCGAGCCCGGCCTGGAGAAATGGCTGGAAGTGAATACCGAATACGCCAAGGCCTGGCCGAACATCACCCAGAAAAAGGAATCGCCGCCCGACGCCAAGGATTTCGAGGGCATGGACGGCAAATTCGAGAAATATTTTTCTCCCAGTCCCGGCACCGGCGACTGACGGAAATAGGGGTTTCCACTTAACCCTAATCGTCGCGAGATCGTCAAAAACCTGCCCCAATACGCCCGGATCGGGCGTAAACCATTGATTTTTGCGGAAAATGTGATATATTGGGCACATTACAAGCCGAACCCGTCAGCCGCGCTTAAGGCCCCTATGGGTTCCCGTGAAAACATCGAACAGGGGCGTGGCAGTTCCGCGCGCAGGCTGTGTCACAGAAAACGCGTAAATTGAGTGCTTCCAAGAGTTCCAGAAAAACCGCCGCGGCCAGCCGCAGCGCATCCAAAAGCCGCGCCCGGGCTTCTTTCGCCGGGAAAACCACCAAGGCGCCGGCTGCCAAGTCCTCCAAAAACAAAAGAAGCGCAATGCCCAACAAGACTGCAAAAACTGCCGCGAAAGCGACCGTTTCGAAAGCCACTGCCTCGAAGGTCGCTCCCAAGCCTGTCATGAACAAGATTGCTCCGAAGCCCGTCGTCAAGGCTCCGGTTGTCGCCAACAAGCCCGTCGCGAAGCCGGTCGCCGCTGCACCGCGTATCGAGGAGCCGAAAAAGGTTCTGACCCAGCGTCAGGGCTTCAAGACCAACGAATTCGTGGTTTATCCCGCCCACGGCGTAGGCCAGATCCTGGCTATCGAGGAGCAGGAGATCGCCGGCGCCAAGCTTGAGCTGTTCGTGATCAATTTCATGAAGGACAAGATGACGCTGCGGGTGCCGACCGCCAAGGTCGCCAATGTCGGCATGCGCAAATTGTCGGAGCCGGCGCTGGTCAAGCGTGCGCTGGAAACCCTCAAAGGCCGCGCCCGCGTCAAGCGCACGATGTGGTCGCGCCGGGCCCAGGAATACGAAGCCAAGATCAATTCGGGAGATATCGTCGCGATCGCCGAAGTGGTGCGCGATCTCTATCGCTCCGAATCGCAGCCCGAGCAGTCCTACAGCGAACGTCAGCTCTATGAAGCAGCGCTCGACCGGCTGTCGCGGGAAATCGCGGTCGTGCAGCACGTGACCGAGACCGAAGCGGTCAAGGAAGTCGAAGGCCAGCTCGCCAAGAGCCCGCGCCGCGGCGCCAAGGCCGAGACCGAAGTCGAGGCCGACGGTGATGTCGATGCTGACGCCGATGCCGATGGCGACGATACCGCAGTCGCGGACGAGGCGGCGTAAGCAGGTTTCGCTGATTGCATAACAATCAAAAGCCCGGCTGAAAGAGCCGGGCTTTTTTGTTTCGTCATTCGTCGTCCCCGCGAACGCGGGGAGCCATAACCACCGATGTGAGTTGTTAGAAAGCCGTTTGGCCCCAGCGCTAAATAGCGAGGCCGCGGCGTGGGTCCCGGCTCAAGGCCGGGACGACAGCGGAATTAGTTAGCTGTCATTCCGAGGCGATGCAAAGCAACGAACTACGATGTGCAATTGCACATCGGAGAATCTCGAGATTCCGGGTTCGCGCCGACGCGCGGCCCGGAATGACGCTTCGCGTCAATCCACCACGATCTTGACGAGGTCGCGCACCTTGACCTGGGCGTGCGCATCGAGCCCGTTCAGCACGCGAAAGCGCTCGGTCGGGCGGTCGACGCCGGCCATGCGGTGCGACAATGATTCCACGGTGTCGCCGGGCTGCACGGTGATCACCTTGATGCGCAGCGGACGCGCGGCCTGGATCTCGTCGAGCGTCAGGCGGCGGAAGGAATTGACGGTCTCGCGCGCGTTGCGGTCGCTCTCGGTGGTCTTCTGGCGGGTCGCGAATATAAAGCGGTAGACGTCGCTGCCGAAACGCAGCGCGTAGATCCTGAACTGCCATTGATCGCCATGCGCGCTGGCGGAAGCCGCCGGAAAGCCGTTGATGGTCAAATCCTCGGTGGTCGCCTTGTCGACATTCTCCATCCAGCCGGAGTTGAGATAGTCGCCGAGCGTCTGCTCCGCCGGCACCCGCACGACGTCGAAGCGCATCGCCTGCGCGCCGCCCTCGCGCACGCCGATCACGGCCTGCGCGGTATTGTCGAGGGTGAAGTTTTCCGGCGCGGTGAAGGTGAAGCCGAGCTTTGGATGCAGGAAGCGCCGGCCGCGAACAAAACCCTCGCTCGGATCTTCGCCATAGACGATGTTGTCGATCGCCTGCAGATAGGTTTCGCGGTCGCGCTCGCCGCCCTCGGGCGACGTGTATTGCCGTGCATTGGCCTGCGCGTTCTGGATCCGCTCCGGCGTGGCCGGGTGCGACGACAGGAAGTCCTGCACGCGGGGATCGAGCGAGGTCTTGCCGGCCTTCAGTTCGGCATTGCGCTCCATCGAGGTCAGGAAGCGCGACGCGCCATAGGGGTCGAAATGGGCGCGCGCGGAAATGCCGACACCGATGGCGTCGGCCTCGAACTCCTGGGCGCGCGAAAAGCTCGCCATCGTCAGTTTGGTCTTGGCGAGCGCCAGCGCGGTCAAATCAGGATCGTTGCTCATGTCGGTAACGACGCGGGTGACGACGGCGGCTTGGCGGGCCTGGTCCTCGCGGATCGCCGCGTGCTTCGCCAGCACATGCGCCATCTCGTGGGAGAGCACCGAGGACAGTTCCGAGGTGTCGCTCGCCAGCGCGATCAGGCCGCGCGTCACATAGAGTTGGCCGGTCGGCAGCGCGAAGGCGTTGACCGCGCCCGAATTGAGGATCGTCACCTTGTAGGACTGGTCGGGACGGTCGGATGCCGCCACCAATCGGTCGACCGTCTTGGTGATGAGGGCTTCGAGCTTCGGATCGTCATAGGCGCCGCCATAGGAGGCGAGGATCCGTTCATGTTCGCGCTCGGCGGCGGGCGTCTGCGCCACGGTGCGGGTGGGCTTGATGGAACTCGGCGCCGCCGGCGAAGCCGCGGTCTGGAACCGGCTCATGTCGCCGCAGCCGCCGAGCGTAAAAATTGCGCACAAAAGCACTGGCGCAGCCCAAAGGCGGCGGCTCATACTTCTCTCGCGCCGTCCCGCAAACTCTGCCACGCGTATGTATCCTGCGAGCTGATGACTTTTCCTCGAATCGTCATCCCGCTCTATCGTTTTGTTTGAGCATGATCTTTTCGGAAAACCGGTACCCACTCTTCCGGATCATGCTCTAGTTCCCGCCGAGCAATTCCAATTGCCCCACCCGGAGCATTTCGATTCGCGGTCCCTGGCGCGCCTCAACCCAGCCACGGACGCGAACCTTTCGATTTTCGAGGGACTTAACACCGATTCCAGCCGCCTCGAATACCGGGATCATGCGCCTTGAAATCGTCACAGCAAAGCCCTGTGTCCAGATCCGCCCGAAATTCAGGTACGTCGTTGCCCCGGACTGCCGGACCGACAAAACCTTACCTTCGACCAGGGTAAACCGCCCAATCCCGGCCAAAATATCGCCCGGACTTTCCGCGTTTTTTATGACCGCGGGATCGGCCCAGGTTCCCTTTTTCGCACTTCGCGCTGCCGCCTCTGCGGCATTTAGACTTGTGGCGCAGTCCTTGTCCGTAATGGTTCCCGCAGCCAGCGCCTCGCCTTCTCCCAGGAGCATTTCCTGCACCGAATTTTGGGAACCATCGAGAAAGACAAAGGCCGGCTGACGGCCGTAGCGGTCGGGCGTGTCGTCGTCGCCCCGCAAGGTCACGTCGTGCCCTTTGAGGATCGCCGACAGCGCGGAGGTGTCGCTCGCCTGTTCGGCCGGGCCGCTTTCGGCCGCGATCGGCTCGATCCCGGCAAGGCGGACCTCGCGCCCGTCGTCGAGCCGAAAGCTGCGCGCATCGATGATGGCAGCGACACGCCCCTCGCCCTGCGGCTCGAACGCGCATCCCGCTGATATCGCGGGGCTCGGCGTGGCAACAAACATGAGGCTCAATGGCAACACCAGCGCGAAAAATCTATCGCAACGCGCCGCTGTTGCGGTCACTGGTTTCACGACACTGCTCGATAGCTGGGCAGCCCGCCAAGTTCCCGCATGAATCCCATAGGCTGGCGACGTCCTGCTGCATCCTGTCTGTAAGGAACAAGAGCTCAGTTGCCCTTTGACTTGGGCCTCATCCCAAGTCTAATTAGCACTGTATCTCTGACGAGGGCTACGTTCATGAAGCGGAGACGTCTGATCGTTGCTGCAGCCGGTTCTGAGACGTTCCCGCCCGCAAGAGCGGTAGCGAGCGCCGAATGAATTCATATTTTCGGCGGCAGCTTGCGGACTACGTCTGTTATCACCGCGATCCCTGGAATTGCGCGATGCATGTATTGGGCATCGTGGTGTTGTTCCTGGGTGCGGTTCTTCCCCTCAGTTCCTTGCCCGTCCCGGCGTTTGGTGCGCAGGCTAACGTGGCGACCATTGCCGTGTTGCCCGTACTGATCTACTGGCTCCTGCTCGACGCCGCGCTTGGAACGGCGATCGTCGGCGCCGCTGTCTTGTTGCTTTTGGCCGCCGCGATGATCGTCAATCATACGACCGCTGCCGGTATGTGGTCGATCACCGCCGTGTTGATCATTATCGGGATCGCGTCGCAAATAGTCGGGCACCGGGTGTTCGAGCGTCGACAGCCGGCGCTCGTGGACAATCCGTCTCACTTGCTGCTCGGACCGATGTTCGTGATGGCGAAACTTTTCATTGCACTTGGCTTTCGGCGCGACCTTGCCGCTATCATCCACCAGGTTCCGAAAATGACGCCGCGCGAATCCTTGCAATATTCCGAGCAATTTCACGGCGAGCCGCACTCCCGCACATGACACGGGTACTTGTCACTGGCGGCAGCGGCTTCATTGGGCAGCATCTGGTCGCGGCGCTGGTCGAGCGCGATTGCAGGGTGCGAGTTCTGGATCTTAAGCCTCCGACCCGTACGCTGCTCGAAGTGCAGTATGTCAGAGGTTCGGTGCTTGATTCGGCGATGGTGAATGAAGCTCTGGACGGCGTCGATCAAGTTTATCACCTGGCCGGCCTCCCCGGCATGTGGTTGCCGCAGAAGAACGATTTTCATGCGGTGAATTACGGGGGGACCGAGGTGGTGATTTCGGCTGCGCGCAAGCGCGGCATTGCACGGTTCCTGCACTGCTCGACCGAATCCATTCTGTTCCGCCGCCGGCCGTCAGAAGATTTCGTCACACATGATGCCCTGCCGCCGGCCGACGATATGCCGGGTCCATATACCCGATCGAAAATGCTCGCGGAACAGCTCGCAACGCAAGCTGCGGCATCCGGCTTCCCGGTGGTCATCGGTTGTCCCACGATGCCGATCGGCCCTCATGACCATAATCTTACACCGCCGGCGGCGATGCTCCGACACTTTCTCGACAAGCGTCTGCAATTGTACCTCGATTTCATCGTGAACCTGGTCGACGTGCGCGATGCCGCGACAGGGCTGATCCTCGCCATGGAGCGTGGGAAGGTTGGACATCGCTACGTTCTCGGCGGCGAATGCATTTCGCTGAACGAGGTTCTCCAACTCATGGCCAGGCTCAGCCGCCGCTTCGGTCCGCTGGTTCCCGTTCCCGGCCGTCTGGCGGAAATGATCGCTGCTGTGCTGGAGTTCATCGCCGATCACATTACGCGCCGGCCTCCCTCGGCCACCGCCGAAGGTGTCCGAATTGCGTCGCGGGCGACGGCATTGTCGATCGAAAAGGCGCAACGCGAACTGGGCTACGCGCCCAGGCCCGTTGAACCCGCCTTGCGGGAGACTATTACCTACCTGCTTGGCACCGCCGGCCAAAATTATGAGTTTAGTCCGGCGACGACGCCGGTCTATTAGACCGGCCCACCCTAGGTCGCCGGTTTGGCGCAATTGTGCAATATATCTGCAACATGCCTCATGATCTCAGTCAGTTATTCGCGTTTGTCTGGAGTGGATGGACCGCCATCTGGCCCACCCAATTGTTTGCGCTGATCTGGATTGCCTGGCTCGTCAGCTGGGTCGCGGCGTCGTTCTGGTCCGGTCGGACCGAAAAACACGCTGTGTCCTGGAGCGCCCGTGCCTATAGCCTTCCAATCTTCGCAGGCGCCATTCTGTTTTCGCCCTGGACCGCGCAGGCATTGGGAGTGAAGCCGATTTTGCATTTTGGCAACGCCGGCACCTTCGTGCTTGCCGGCCTGACCCTGGCGGGCATCGCGTTCACATGGTGGGCGCGAATCCATCTCGGTCGCTTTTGGTCGAACTCGATCACGCGCAAAGAAGGTCATCGGGTCATCGATACCGGTCCATACGGGCTTGTGCGCCACCCGATCTATACCGGACTGATCGCAGCGATCCTGGCAACAGGTGTTGGGGTCGGAACGGTGACTGCGATGCTCGGCGCGGTGTTGATCTCGCTCGGCATGTCGCAGAAGGCCCGCATGGAAGAGGGCTTCCTGACCATAGAGCTGGGCGCGGACGCATATGGCCCTTACTGCCGGCGCGTTCCGATGCTCGTTCCGTTCCTGCCGCCGCGTTAGCGAACTCCGAAAGTCAGCGCCCGGGCGGCACGTGCGCGGAGACCTCGGCTGGCGGGACCAGATGGCGCGGGACGATGATGCGCTCGCCCGGCACCAGCGGCGTGTTGTCCGGCCCTTTATTCATCTGGGTGATCGACCACAGGGGCACGCGATAAAGCTCCGCGATCGTCTGCAGCGTATCGCCCGGACGGGCGATGACCGGCATGCCGCTGTCCCACAACTCGATTTCCGCATCGGCGGGAACAACATAGCGAAGCGGCACCGCCTCGCCTGCAGCCTTTGCAGGAGTCGCCGCAAGCTGCGCGATCTTGGTCAGCAGTTGCGCGTGGACCTGCTCCATCTTTTCGATGTTGATGTGGGTCACCTCGTCATGCTGCGAGAGATCGTAGCTTGCGTAGTGGCCCCGATAGCCCGGTGACGGCTTGACATCGCCGCCGCCCAGAACGCTCTCCGACAGGAAGATGTTGAAGAAACGTTCGACGTTCAGTGGCACGCTCGGCGTGACGTGAGCTGGATCGATGGCGACAACCAGGCTGACCGGAATGTTTTCGGCCTGAAGGATTTCTGCGAACTTCAGCGCACAATACCCGCCCATCGAGTGACCGATCAGGATGATCGGCGCGGGATCCTCGCGATATTCGCGAATGGCCTTGTCGGCGATCAGCCGGCAAATCGTGAACTCATCGATGCTCGCGGTAAAGCCGGCATGCTCGAGCTTTTCGGTCAGACGGTCCATCCCGCGCGAGAAGATCGGGCCCAGCGCGCCGCGGAACAGATAGGCCCGCACGCGCGGTGGCTGGGTTGCCGCCGGCTGGTCGGCGGCCGGGGGCGCCGAGGCTTGTTCGCTCCCCGCCGTGATCGAGCCCGCTTCAGCCCGATCTGGTCTGCCATGGCAGAGGCAGACCAAAAGCATCGCTCCGATCACGAGGGTTGCGGCTTGCGTCGGTTTGATCATGCGCTCCCTGCTGATGCCTTCGAAGCGCAGGCACGTTAATTAAATTATCCTGGACGTTCGTGGGCTGGTCACGCGAAGCGAATCCGCTACGGGCTCAATTGTGTTTTTCACCACGAGAGGCAGCCGCAGATGTCGACAGCCGCCGCGGACGGTCGCTGTCCGCGGCACGCAGGCGCTTGTGGCCGACGAATGGGCAGGATTTGAGGCGCGCTCCGGGCTTCCCCGCCCGGCGGGGGATTTATCTGGTTGTCGATACCCGAGCGCTCGCCGCGGCCGAGCCCGGCCTGGTTGCGCTCGCTTCGGCCTGTGCGGCCGCGCGGTCCGGGCGGCCGAAGGCCACCGCGTCGATGGCGCTGATCACCTTCCGCTGCATGATCTCGCTCTTGTCGATGGTGAGATGCGCCATGCCCAGTTTGCCGACGTCGATATTCTCCAGTTCGCCATGGAGTTGCTTGGTCCTCGCGACGGGTTCGCCATTGCCGTTGGCGACGTAGAAATTGATATAGCGCCCGACCCGTCCGCTCAGGCTGGTGCGGAACACCGAATCAAGGCCAATCGCGAGCTTGACCGGAGCTCCAAGCCGATCCAGCCGTGCCACCATGTCGGGCAGCGCGGTCGCGCCGGAGGAGTGTCCGACCAGAACGATCGTCCTGGTCCGCCCGCTCCTGTATTCCGCGGCGGCTTCGTCGGCCAGCGACGACCACGAGAGGTAGTTGGCTACAGTGGCGTTGATGCCCTGCGCCTGCAGCTTGGCCGCGATGTCGTCGAGGCCGAGCGAAAAGATATTGAGGACGCCGCGCAGCAGATACACATGAGTACCCGCAGCCGAAGGCGCTGGCGCCGCCGCGTTCCCGATGCTGGCCCCTGTGGGCAATGCCAGCAGCAGGATCGCGATCGCCGTCCTCTGCAGCGTACGCAACCACTGCCGATATGAGAACGGAAGCCCGTTCACAAATCCCGCATTGCCGCCACGTGGCTTCATGGGCCCTCCTCGAAGGCATTCCAATAGTTGCTCCGGCCGAACCGTAGTCCGCGCATGCTCGCAACTGCAACAGCGGGCGGCCAGGTGTTTGATTTTTCTCGCTAATGCGTGTCTTGGTCGCCACACCCCGCGATCAGGGCCGGATTTCTCGTCGCGAATCGGGTTCATCACGATGCACTCGATCCGTAGTATTCTTTGAAATCATTTTGATGAACGAAGGGGAAGCCGATGGAAGTCAACGGCATGGCGCATGTCATTCTCACCGCGTCGAATTTCGAACGCTCGCGTCAATTTTACCGCGGGCTGCTGCCGTTTCTCGGCCTGCAACCGATGATCGATTCCGACGAACTCTATTACTGCGTTGGCGGACGCACGGCGCTCGGCATCCGCAAGCCCGCGGCGGAGCACGCGGGCGCGATATTCGACCAAAGTCGCGTCGGCCTGCACCATCTGTGCTTTCGCGCCCGCGAGCGCGCCGACGTCGATGAACTGCATGGCTTTTTGTGTTCGCTCGATGTGAAGATCATCCGCGCCCCGCGCGAGGACCAATGGGCCCCGGGATATTATTCGGTGCTGTTCGAGGACCCCGATGGCATCAGGCTCGAACTCAATCATGTTCCGGGCAAGGGATTGCTGGCGTGAGGTTTCCGCTGCGGGCGGTGGATCGGCATCCGCTTGGTCTCAAACCATGGTATTTAATTGCTGCCAACTTGAGTCATCCGCGCGGGGTATGACCATGAAGGTTCGACTTCCGCGAATAGGAGGGGGACAGCTTTGCGTGGCCTGGAACCGGTGCATAAGCGGCCGGGCATGTATATCGGCAATACCGACGACGGCTCGGGATTGCACCGCATGCTTTTCGCAGTCGTGAACAAGGCGATCAACGAGGCTCTGGCGGGGCATTGCAGCCGCGTTGAAGTGGTATTGAATGCCGGAGGATCGGCGACGGTGCGCGATAACGGTCGCGGCATTCCTACCGATATCCACCCGCGCGAAGGCGTGTCGGCGGCCGAGATCATCATGACTCGCCTCGGGGTCGACGCATTCCCACAAGGCACACGGACAGTGCCCGATGCATTGGAGGGGGGCGTCGCCATAGCGGTCGTAAACGCGCTTTCGGAAGTGCTCGATTTGCATGTTTGGCGCAACGGCAAGGAGCACTTCATGCGTTGCCGCATGGGCGAACCCGACGCGCCGATAGCCGTTGTGGGCACGGCCGACCAGCCGGACGGAAATCGGCGCCGCGGAACGGAGATCACATTCCTCCCGAGCAGCAAGATCTTCACGAAAACCGAATTCGACTTCACGACACTCGAGCACCATCTTCGCGGCCTCGCCTTTCCCAATGTCGGCGTGACGGTCGTGCTCAGCGACAGACGAGGGATCGAAAGCAAAGAGGTCGTCCTCGACCTGTGACGGTGGGCCGCAGGATGTCGGCCATTCCGCTTTGCGGAAAAATGCGAGTATGGCAGCATCCGCATGACCGCTGCCTCCGGCGCGCGGCTTGCCGCACCCCGGCGCTTGCGGCATGATCGCGGCAACGCAATAAAGGCTGCGAATACAATGCGGCGTGCCGGGAGGTTTTGATGAGACGGGTTCTGTCCGGCGCTCTTGCCGCAGCACTGGTGTTGGTCGCGCCAGCGGCTTTCGCCCAGGCGAAACCTCCCTTAAAACTCGGCGGCATCCTGGATATGTCGGGGCTCTACGCCGACATCACCGGGCCCGGCAGCGAGGTGGCCGCGAAAATGGCGGCGGAGGATTTTGGCGGCGAGGTGCTCGGCCGCAAAATCGAGATCGTCGTCGCCGATCATCTCAACAAGGCTGATCTCGCCGCCAACATCGCCCGCGACATGCTGGACAATCAGGGCGTCGAGATGATTTTTGACGTCGCGGCGTCCGCGACCGCGCTCGCGGCCGGCGAGATCGCGAAAGCGCGCAACAAGATCGTGATCTTCAACGGTCCCGGATCGATCCGTCTCACCAACGAGGCCTGCGGCCCCTACACCGTGCATTATGTGTTCGACACCTTCGCGCAGGCCAACGTCACCGGGCTTGCCGCGGTCAAGCAGGGCCTCGACAGCTGGTTCTTCCTCACCGCCGACTATGCCTTTGGCCAGGATCTGGAAAAGGACACCACCAATGTCGTGTTGAAGAACGGCGGCAAGGTGCTGGGCAGCGTCCGGCACCCGCTCAACACGTCGGATTTCTCGTCATATTTGCTGCAGGCGCAAAGCTCGAAGGCAAAAGTGATCGGGCTTGCCAATGCCGGCGGTGATACCATCAACGCGATCAAGCAGGCGGCCGAATTCGGGCTGACAAAAGGCGGCCAAAAACTATCGCCGCTGCTCGCCTTCGTCACCGACATCGACAGCGTCGGGCTTGAGACCGCGCAAGGGCTGCTGCTGGCTGAAGCGTTTTATTGGGACCTCAATGACGATACCCGCGCGTTTTCAAAACGCTTCATGGAGCGCGTCAAGCGGGTGCCGACCTCGGCGCAGGCCGGCGTCTATTCCTCGGTGATGCATTATTTGAAAGCTGTGAAGGCGGCAGGCACCACCGATTCGGCCGCGGTGATGAAGATCATGAAGGACACCCCGGTCAACGACATGTTCGCCAAGAACGGAAGGATCCGCGAGGACGGCCGCATGGTGCACGACATGTATCTGTTCGAGGTGAAGAAACCGTCGGAATCGAAAGGCCGCTGGGACGATTACAAGCTGCTCGCGACCATCCCCGGCAATGAGGCGTTCCAGTCGCTGGAATTGTCGCGCTGCCCGCTGGTGAAGAAATAGAACGATGGTCTATCCTTCGTCCTTGCGAGGAGCCAACGGGTCGCGCGGGCGCGCGCCCGATGACAGGCTCCGCGACGAAGCAATCCATCTTTCCCACGGTGAAATGGATTGCTCTTCGAGCTACGGCGGACAAGTCGCGGAGCCTGTCATCGGGCGGCGCTTCGCGCCGACCCGTTGGCTCGCAATGACGGTGGGGGCGACAACGAACGACAACCAACGACAAAGGCAAAACCCATGAACAACGACATCGTCCTGCAAAACCTCGACCAGGGCCTGCTCACCATCACCATGAACCGTCCCGACCGGCGCAACGCGCTCAATCCGGACATGACCCGGGGGTTGGTCGATGCGGCGCGGCGCGCGGCGGAAGATCATGAGGTGCGCGCGGTGCTGCTCAAGGGCGCGGGCGGCACCTTCTGCGTTGGTGGCGACGTCAAGACGATGGCGGAGGGGCGGGCGCCACTGGCGTTCGAAGCCAAGATGGCAAATCTGCGCCGCGGGATGGAAGTTTCCCGCATCCTGCACGAGATGCCGAAGCCTGTGGTAGCGCAGGTCGATGGCGCGGCCGCCGGCGCCGGGCTTTCGATTGCACTCGCCTGCGATCTCCGCGTGGCGTCAGCCTCCGCCAAGATCACCACCGCCTTCGCCAAGGTCGGATTGTCGGGCGATTACGGCGGCACCTATTTTCTCACCCATCTGCTCGGAGCTGCGAAGGCGCGGGAACTCTATCTGACCTCGCCGGTGCTCACAGCGCAGGAAGCCTTCGCGCTCGGCATGGTGACCAAGGTCGTTGCCGACGCCGAGGTCGAGGCGGCGGCGCATGAACTCGCGATGTCGTTGGCGCAGGGGCCATCGGTGACGCTCGGCTACATCAAGCGCAACATCAACAATGCCGAGCATTTGTCGCTGGAAGCCTGTTTCGATGCGGAGGCGATCCATCATTCGCGTTCCGGTGAGACCGCCGACCACAAGGAAGCGGCAAAGGCGTTCGTCGAAAAGCGCAAACCCGTGTTTCAGGGCCATTGAGATGGCGCCCTATCTACGGCTGCGGCAAATCTGCCTGGTGGCGCCGCGTCTCGAGCCCGTGATCTCCGATATCGCCGGCATCATGGGCCTGAAGGTCTGCTACCGCGACGGCAACGTCGCCAAATACGGTCTCGAGAACGCGTTGCTGCCGGTCGACACGATTCTGTTGGAGGTGGTGGCGCCGTTCCAGGACGGCACCGCGGCGGGGCGCTTTCTGGAAAAGACCGCCGGCCGCGGCGGCTATATGGCGATCTTCTGTTGCGATAATCCCGACGCGCGCGGAAAACACGCCGAGAAAATCGGCGTGCGCATCGCCAACGTGATCGGGCATTCGCCCTATCACGGCGTGCAACTGCATCCCCGCGACTGCCGCGCCGCGTTCATCGAATTCAACCACGCCGACGGCAGCGACGATATTTTGGGGCCCTATCCGCCGGCCGGCCCGGACTGGCAAAAATCGATCACTGGGGATGTGACGCTGGCCCTGACCGGCGTGGAGATGCAAAGCCCGGAGCCGCAGGCGCTCGCCGAGCATTGGGGTCGGATCGTCGAGGTGCCGGTTTCTGCGAAGGCAGGCGGCGAGGCGGAGCTGAAGCTGCCCAATTGCAGTTTTTCCTTTGTCAAAGGCCAAAGCGAGATCATGAGCGGGCTGACGTTCAAGGTCGCCAATGTCGCGAAGGTGCTGGAGGCCGCCAGGGCAAAAGGCCGCGCGGTGTCGGGAAATTCGTTTGACCTCGGCGGCGTGACGTTTCGCCTGGTGGCCTAAGCGTTATCTCAAACCGTCATCCCTGCGCAACGGCTTTGCCGTTGTCGCTGGAGGTGCTCGCCCAGCGGTGCATTTGCACCGCTGGGCGAGCCTCGAAGGATGAGCCGGCCGGGCCGTCTCCTTCGAGCCGCGCAAGAGCGCGCACCTCAGGATGACGGTGATACATCGGTGCGCTAAGGAAGAATAAAAGGGACAACCCGCCACATGCCGCATCCGCTCGACTCGTTCTTCGCCCCCGCCAGCATCGCGCTGATCGGCGCCTCGCGCGATCTCGAGAAAATCCCGGGCCGGCTGTTGTCGATGCTGCGCAAGAATGGATTTCCGGGAAAACTCTATCCGATCAATCCGAATTACGGCGATATCGACGGGCTGAAATGTTTTCCAGCGATCGCCGATGTCGGCCAGCCGATCGACCTTGCGATTGTCATCATTCCGGCCCGCGCCGTGCTCGGCGCGCTCGAACAGTGCGCGGCCGTTGGCGTGAAAAACGCGGTCGTCATCTCCTCGGGATTTGCCGAGGAGGGCGGCGACAGCGCCGCGATGCAGGATGCCATCGCGGCACTCGCAAAAAAGACGGGCATGCGGATCTCCGGTCCGAACGCGGAAGGGTTTTACAGCCAGGTCCAGCGCGTCGCCGCGACCTTCAGCCCGACCGTCGACGTCAAGCCGAATGATCGGCCGTTCGCCGCGAGCAGGCGGCGGATCGGCATTGTCGCGCAAAGCGGCGGCATCGGCTTTGCGATCTATCACCGCGCCAAGGCGCTGGGCGTCGCGCTCTCTTATGCCGTCAGCACCGGCAACGAATCCGATTTGGGCGCCGGCGAGTTTCTCGACTATCTGGTGCAGGATGCCTCCACCGACGTGATCCTGCTGTTCATCGAGGGCATCCGCGACGTCGACAAGTTTCTCGCGGCTGCCCGCCGCGCCGCGGAGATCGGAAAGCCGGTCATCGTGACAAAAGTCGGGCGCTCCGGCGCCGGCGAGCGCGCCGCGGCGTCGCATACCGCGAGCATGGCCGGCTGGTCGGCCGCCTATGATGCGGTATTCGAAAAATACGGATTTATCGTCTCCAACGATCTCGACGAGGCCGTTGCCATCGCAGCCGCCCTGACCACCAATCCGTTGCCGAAGGGCGACCGCGTTGCGGTACTCACGGTGTCGGGCGGCGCGGGCATCTGGGGCGCCGACGCGGTTTCGATGCAGGGCCTGCAGGTTCCGGAGCTTTCCGAACAGATCCAGGGCGAAATCAAAAAACTGCTGCCGTCTTATGGGGCAACCCGCAATCCGATCGACGTCACCGCGCAGGGCGTGCATTCCGGCGGTCTGCAACGAAGCATCGACCTGCTCGACGCCTCCGACGAGGTCGACGCCATCCTGGTGGTGCAGTCGTTCTCCAACGAGACGCGGGTGCCGTTCAAGCAGGCGCAACTAAAACCGGTCATCGATGCGCAGCGCAAGCCGATCGTGTTTTATTCCTACACGCTGCCGTCCGACTTCGCGCGCCGCGAACTCGCCGCCTCCGGCGTCATCGTGCTGTCGGGGTTGACGCACGCCGCAATTGCCATGCGCAGGCTGGTCGAGCGCGCCAGATTCAGGCTGGCGCCGCCGGTCGAAGCCGCGGCGGCCGGCGTGCGCGAACTCTCCGCGCATCTGAAATCAGCGACGCTGTCCGAAGCCGACAGCAAGGCGCTGCTGCGCGAGGCCGGCATGGCGTTGCCGGACGAGGTGCTGGTGACGGAGAAGGGCGCGCTGGATGCCGCGATCGCCCGGGTCGGATTTCCGCTGGTGATGAAAATTCAATCGCCGGATATTCCGCACAAGAGCGAAGTCGGCGGCGTCCGCGTCAATATCGCGACCAAAGGCGAGGTGTTTTTGGCGTTTGAGGCGCTATTGGAAAACGCGCGCCGGCATCGACCCGATGCGGCGATCCAGGGCGTGCTGGTCGGCCCGATGGCGAAGAAGGGCGTCGAGATCATCATCGGCACCATGCTGGACAAAACGTTCGGCCCGATGATCATGGTCGGTCTCGGCGGCATCACCACCGAACTTTTTCGCGACGTGATCTACCGCCCCGCACCGGTGAGCGCGGTAGAAGCCGCCGCGATGTTGGCCGCGCTGAAGGCCGCGCCATTGCTCAGCGGATTTCGGGGAACGGCGAAAGCCGATATTCCGGCGCTGTCGCAGTTGATCGCGCAGGTGTCCGTGCTGGCGGCGGCCTATCGCGAGCACATCGCCGAGATCGAGATCAATCCGGTGCTGGTGCATCCGGAAGGCCAGGGCGTGACGATTGTGGATGCGCTGGTGGTGCGGAAGTATTAGCGCGAAGAACACCACGAGTCGTCCCGGCGAAGGCCGGGACCCATAACCACCGATGTTTGTGGTTAAAGAAGCCGTCTACCCTTGTGCCCTTTCCGTGGGCCGCGGCGTATGGGTCCCGGCGTTCGCCGGGACGACGATGAAGTGAGGGTGCGCGTCTACCGCCCCCTGAAATTCGCGACGCGGCGTTCGGCGGTGGCCTTGACGCCTTCCTTGAAATCTTCGGTGGCGCGCAGCTTGTTTTGCTCGACCAGTTCGTGATTGGTCGCGGCCAGCACGCGGTCGGCGAGGCCGGCGCGCATGGTGGCGCGGGTCGAGATCAGGCCGAGCGGCGAGCATTCGGCGATCTCCTGCGCGAGCTTCATCGCTTCAGCACGTACCTGGTCCTGCGGCACGCAGACATTGGCAAGGCCCATCTTTGTCGCTTCCTCGCCGGTGACGCGGCGGCTGGTGTAGAAAATCAGTTCGGCGTTGTTCTTGCCGACCAGTTCGGGAAGCGTCGCCGTCAGGCCAAATCCCGGGTGAAAGCCGAGTTTTGTAAAGTTCGCGGCGAACCGCGCCTCGGGGCAGGTGACGCGAAAATCCGCTGATACCGCAAGCCCGAGCCCACCGCCGATGGCCGCGCCATGCACGGCCGCCACGATCGGCTTCTTGTTGCGGAAAATCCGCACTGCCTGGACATAGAGATGGTTGATCGGCAGGTTCGACGCCGGATCGGTCTTGGCGCGCTCCTCGGCCTCCTGCCGCGCGGGGTCGCCGAAATTGGCGCCGGCGCAGAACGCCTTGCCTTGCGCTGACAGCACCGAGGCGCGGATCTCGATATCGTTGTCGAATTCCTCCAGCGCATCCGCGATCTGGTTGATCAGCGATACATCGAAAAAGTTCAGTGGCGGCCGGCGGATTTCGATGGTGCCGACGTGCCCGACCTTGTCGACGCCGATATCGGTATATTTGCTCATATGCTGTCTCCGATGAACTGAGGTATTGCGTCGTCGGAAGTGAGCTCCCTCCCCCACTCAACTCGGGTTTACCCGAGTTGAGCATTTTTATCTGTCGAAGTCGGATATATCCGACTTCGATGGGAGAGGGCCGGGGTGAGGGGTACGGTCCATCGAGGGACCGTAACCCCTCACCCGATATTCTCACTTCGTTCGAATATCGACCTCTCCCAAAGGGAGAGGTTAGAAAAGAGTGCGTCGCAGTTAGCGCAGGCCCAACCCGCGCGCGATAATGCCGCGCAGCACTTCCGTGGTGCCGCCCTGGATGGTGAGTTTCGGCGCGACCTTCATCGCGTAGGGCAATACCGTGTCGAGGATTTCGTGGTTGGACGCATCCGGCTCGACGAAGGCGGCGAGATCGCGCACCCGCTGCGGCAATTGCTGTTCCCAGATGGTGCCGATGTCCTTGACGATGGAGGCCTCCACTACCGGCTCCTTGCCGGCATGCAGCATGCCCGCGACCGATATCGACATCCGCCGCATGGTGTGCAATTGCGCCACCAGGCGGCCGATGCCTTCGGCGCCGCGGGTGTCGGGTTCATTGCCGAGCGCACGGACGAGCTCGGTCAGCACATAATAGGTTTCCAGAAAACGCTCCGGCCCGCTGCGCTCATAGGCGAGCTCGCTTGTCGCCTGTTTCCAGGCGCCGTCGATTTCGCCGAGCGCGTGATCGTCGGGCACGAACGCATCGGTGAAGACCACCTCGTTGAACTCGGCCTTGCCGGTCAGTTGCCGGATCGGATTCACTTTGATGCCCGGGGTTTTCATGTCGACCAAAAACTGCGTCAGCCCGTGGCGGCGGTTTTCCTTGGTCGACGGCGAGGTGCGGAAGATCGCCAGCATGTAGTTTGCCACCTGCGCCGACGAAGTCCAGATCTTGGTGCCGTTGATCAAAAAGCCGCCATCGGTCTTGGTGGCTTTTGTCTTGGCGGCGAAAAGATCGGAGCCCGAGTTGGGTTCGCTCATGCCGATGGAAAAACACACTTCGCCGCGGCAGATGCGCGGCAGGATGTCCATCTTGATGTGCTCGGGCGCGTATTTCAAAAGCACCGGGCCGCTCTGGCGGTCGGCGACGAAGAAGCGCCGCGTCGGCGCGTTGGCGACGCGCATTTCTTCCGTTACCACATAGCGCTCGAGAAACGAGCGCTCATGGCCGCCATATTTTTTGGGCCAGGTCATGCCGATCCAGCCGCGTTCGCCGACGCGCTTGGAAAAACCGGGCACGTCGCTGTCCTGTCCCTGCGGGCTATGCGGATCGAAGGTGCCGCGCGCGATTTCTTCAGCGAGGAACGCGCGGACTTCCTTGCGCAGTCTTTCGCATTCGGGCGGGAGCCGGATGGGATCGAAACGGAGGGCTGCGGTCATGTCAGTCTGTTCCCGGATGCAGAGATTCTTCGAACTTGGGGGGCGATTGCTCCCGGCAACGAAAGTGCGCCCTCTCTCCCATGGGGAGAGGGCTGGGGTGAGGGGGTACGGTCTATCGATGGGGCGTAACCCCTCACCCGGATCGCATCTGTCGATGCAATCCGACCTCTCCCTATGGGGGAGGTGGACCAACTCGCGGACACCGGTTTCATATTCATCGGCATATTCATCGCGACGCCACCAGCGGCCACAATTCATCGGCGCCGCGCGCCGCGATCCGCTTGCCCAGTTCCACCGCCCAGTGGCTTTCATGACCGAAGTCGTCGCGCCAGGCGAGCGCGCGCATGGTGTAGCGATGCAGTATGTGCTCGAGCGTGTAGCCGATCGCGCCATGCACCTGATGGGCGATCGCGGCGCCCTTTTCGGCGGCCTCGGCGCAGCGGATCTTTGCCGCGGTGGCCTCCAGGAAAACAGAATCGTCGAAGCTCGACGCGTTGGCAATCGTATCCGCCGCCGAACTTGCCGCAGTCATCGCGGCCGCGGTCTCGCCGGCAAGGCGGGCGAGATTGTGCTGCACCGCCTGGAATTTTGAAATCTTCTTCTCGAACGCGACGCGCTCGTTGGAATAGCGCACGCTGATGTCGAGCATCGATTCCAGCGCGCCCGCGATCTGCAGGCTGCGTGTTACCGCGCCCATCAGCATCAGCGCGGTCTGGTCAAACGCCCGTGGCGCCGGCTTGATCGCGATCGGCGCAACCTTGTCGAAGGTGACGGTGTCGCTGCCGTCGCTCGCGAGATTAAGGCCGGCCTCGATCCGGCATTTGGCCGGATCGACCAGCGCGATCGAAAGGCCGCCGGCGCCATGCGCCAGCACGGCGATATGTTTTACGTCCTTGGCGAAGGGAACGCCGCGGGCGCGGCCGGACAGGGTGCCATCGGCATTGAGCGCGATGCGGTCCTTGGGGGCTGTGGGCGCCACCGTCATCGGTCCTTCCGGGGAAGCGATCTTGGCCTGCGCGAGCAGCCATCCCGCCAGCATGGTTTCGGCGAGCGGTACGGGAATCGCAAAACGCCCGGCGGCGCTCAACACCCCAAACCCTTCGGCGAGGCTGGCGCCGGAGCCGCCGCAATCTTCAGCCACCCACGCCAGCGGCAGGCCGGCTTCGGTCAGCGCCTGCCACAGCGGCGCTTTCCAGGAGCCTTGCTGGTCGCGGTTGATGGTTTGGGCATCGGCGAGATCGGAAAAAATCTTCTCCGCGGTCTCGACGACAATGTTCTCACTCTCCGCCACAGCGTTCCCCGTCGTTCAATTGGCCCGCATCCCGCTTGCTTCAGCGCGGTTGCGGTCCTTTCTTGCGCCCGATGATGGGGAAAAGCCACCGCCATGACAAGCGCCGATGTCCGCAAGGCCGCCTGCAGGGGCGACATGAGCGCTCCGCCGGAATTATTAATTCCACGCAACGGAGTATTGCCGATTTGCAGGTATTTCGCGGCGGGATATGGTGGGTCTCAAGCATGATCCGGAAAAGTGGGGACCGGTTTTCCGAGATCATGCTCAAACGAGAGCCAGTTCAAGATCACAAGAGGAAATGCGGATGTCGAAGGATGGGTTGTGCGCGATTGTTACCGGCTCGGCGTCGGGCCTCGGGGCCGCGACCGCGGCCATCCTGGCCAAGGGTGGCGCGCGCATCGTGATCAACTATTCCTCGAGCCAGAAGGAAGCCGAAGCGACCGCCGATCTCTGCCGCGCCGCCGGCGGCGACGTGGTGGTGGTACAGGGCGATGTGTCGCGCGACGAAGATTGCAGGAAGATCGTCGCGGCGGCCGCGCCTTTCGGGCGTCTCGACGCGCTGATCAACAATGCCGGCACCACAAAACACATGCCGCACGGCAATCTCGACGGCTTGTCGGCGGAGGATTTTCAGCGGCTGTTCGGCGTCAACACCATCGGCCCGTTCCAGATGGTGCGCGCGGCGCGCAGCCTGCTGGAAGCCGGCGCGCAGGCCTCGGGCCGCGCGTCGGCGGTGGTCAACGTATCGTCGGTCGCGGGCATCAGCGGCGTCGGCTCCTCGATCGCCTATGCCGCGAGCAAGGGCGCGCTCAACACCATGACCTATTCGCTGGCCCGCGCGCTCGCGCCGTTGATCCGCGTCAACACGGTCTGTCCCGGCTATATCGATACGCCCTGGTTCACCAAGGGCCGCGGCGAGGAAGGTGCGAAACAGGTGCGCGATAGTGTGGTGGCAAAAGTGCCGCTCAAGGTCGCGTCATCGGCGGACGATATCGCCGCGCTGGTATGCTTCCTCGCCACGCCGGCGTCGAGCAACATGACCGGTGAGCTGGTGCGGATGGACGCCGGGCTGCATTTGATTTCGTGAGATGACGCGCAACTCTCTCACTTCGTCGTCCCGGCCTTGAGCCGGGACGACGAAAGAGCTATTTCGATCCCGGATCGGAAATCACGCGGCTTGCGACCAGCCGGTTCCAGATGAACAGCACCACCAGCGCGCCGATGGTCGCGGTGATGAAGCCGGCGCCCTGGTTGGGACCGTAATGGCCGATCAACTGGCCGATAAAGGTCGCGAGAAACGCGCCGGCGATGCCGAGCACGGTGGTCAGGATGAAGCCTGACGGGTTATTGGGGCCGGGCGAAAGCAATCGCGCGATGATCCCCGCGACAAAGCCGACGATGATGATCCAGATAATGCCGCTCATTTCTGTCGTCCTTTTCTAAAAAGCGAGAGTTTCGAGAAGCTGACGAAAATGCCGGGCGAAGCGAATGGCACCAAGCCGGCATCAAAGCCGGCCTGACACTTCGTTCTCAGTCGGCAGCCGTCCGTCCGGCGTCAGATGGTTGATCACGTCGGGCAATTGCTGGCTCAGTCCCGAGAGCAGGTCCTCGCGCGACAGGCCGGTTTGCGACATCAGGCCGTTGATCTGGTCGGCGCCGAGAGCGCTTGCGAGATCGCCGGGCGCAATCTGCTTGTTCGGGCCGTTTGCGACCCATGAACCGGCGGTCTCGCCATGGCCACCCTTCTGCAACTGATTGAGCAGATCGCCGAGCCCTCCCGAGATCACGCTTCCGGCGGCGGCGCCGCCGAGGAGCCCGCCCAATCCACCTTTGAGGACGTCGCCAAGACCGCCGCCGGGCATGCCGGCATTCACGGTCCCCGGGGAGGGCGCCGGCGCCGCGCCGGGCTGGCCGGCAGTGAGGTGCTTGACCGCCTTCCAGGCCAGCAGTCCGAGGATCGCCATGGTCATCGGCGACATTCCCCCGCTTGACTGTGCGCTGGGATTGCTCGGGCCGCGCGGGCCGTTCTGCATCCCGTTGAGTACGTCGAGTAAACCCATTGTTCTCTCCTGCGCAGTACCCGCCCCGCGGGAAACATAACGGCGGGCTATGACGGTTACAAGGCGAGCACTCCCGCCGCCATGCGATCGCCGTCTTCACCTCATCCCGCGAAGAGCGGGGAGAGGGAGAAGAGGACATTAAAGTCTGCTATCGATGTCCGGAATGGATGAACGGGACAGGCGCATGGTTGCAAACCGGCCGATCGGCGTGGCGGGCGCGGGCAGCATTGGCTGCTTTGTCGGAGGCATGTACGCAGCCAGCGGCCGCAAGGTCGCGCTATTGGCGCGCCAGCGCGTGATCCGGGAGATCGAAGCCGGTGGGTTGCGGCTGACGAGTTTTGACGGCTTTGATCGTACCGTCCCGTCCAATCAGCTGGCGCAGTCAGGCGATCCCTCGATTTTTAACAATGCCGGCGTGGTGCTGGTGACGGTCAAGAGCGCGGACACGGCTGAGATCGCCGAGGCGATCGCGCGCCATGCGCCCACCGATGCCACCATCGTCAGCTTGCAGAACGGCATCGGCAACGTTGCCGTGCTGCGCCAAAAATTGCCGGGGCGGCGGGTGCTGGCGGGCGTGGTGCCGTTCAATGTGATCTCTCTCGGCGAAGGCCGATTTCACCGCGCCACCTCGGGCGACATCGTGATCGAGCAGGACGAAACTGACACCGCCGCGCGGCTTTCGGTAGCGGGGCTAAAGGTGCATGCGAGCGGCAACATCGCCGGCCTGCAATGGGGCAAGCTGCTGGTCAATCTCAACAACGCGCTCAACGCTCTGGCCGATCTGCCGCTGCGCCAGCAACTCGCGCAGCGTGCCTGGCGCCGGCTGATGGCGGACCAGATGGCGGAGGGTCTCGCCGCGATCCGCGCCGAGGGCATCAAGCCGGTATCCGCGACGCCGGTGCCGGCCGGCCTGACGCCGCATCTGTTGCGGCTGCCGGACGCGATATTCGCGGCTGTGTTGGGGCGTACCCTGAAGATCGATCCGCGGGCGCGTTCCTCGATGTGGGAAGATTTGCAGCGCGGCCGCCGCACCGAGATCGATTATCTGCAGGGCGTCATCACCGGCATCGCCGACCGGCGCGGTCTGCAAGTGCCGCTGTCGCGCCGCGTCGTGGCGCTGGTGAAAGCGGCCGAGGCGTCGGGCAAGGGCTCGCCCGGTCTGACGGTCGAGCAAATAAGGCCGTCGAATTCCATGCTAGACCTCTGACCGCGAGTCTGATCTCAAGTCGAGCGATCAAGGCCGAGACAAAAGATGCGCTTCATTCAGACGTTTCAGCTCTACGATTTTCTCGACACGCTGGTCAGCCTGCTGACCGCCTTCGTGTTCGGAACCATCATCGGCGCCGAGCGGCAATATCGCCAGCGCAGCGCGGGGTTGCGCACCAATGTGCTGGTCGCCGTCGGCGCCTCGGCGTTTGTCGATCTCGCCTATCACCTGGCGGAAGCCGAAGGCGCCGTTCGGGTGATTGCCTATGTGGTCTCGGGGATCGGCTTTCTCGGCGCCGGTGCGATCATGAAGGAAGGCATGAACGTGCGCGGCCTCAACACGGCGGCGACGTTATGGGCTTCGGCCGCGGTCGGATGCTGCGCCGGCGCGGACATGGTCGCCCAGGCCGCGCTCCTGACGGTCTTTGTGCTCGGCGGCAATACGCTGCTTCGCCCCCTGGTCAAGGCCATCGATCGCATTCCGATCGACGAACATGCCTCGGAAGCAAGCTACGATGTGCTGGTTACGACCGATGCTGCTTCCGTTGCCGCGATTCGTGAATTGCTGCTGGAAGAACTCGAGGCGGCGAATTACCCGGTGCGCGACATCGACGTGGCCTATCGCTCCGGCGACGCCGCCGAGATCGTCGCAACGCTGGTGAGCCAGTCGATCGATCCGCAGGAACTCGACGCCGTCGTCGCAGGCCTCGCCGGCCAGCCCGGGGTTCGCCACGTCACCTGGAGTGTCCGGGCGCTCGAATGAAATAAGTCGCCTCGCCTTGAAAACGCGAAGATCGAGCGCGAGTCTGGAAAAAGGCGGCAAGGATCGCGGCGCGACCCCGCCGGGAGGAACGACATGAAGCGAATTTGCAAAAGCCTTGTTTGTGAAGGCCTTGTTCATAAGGGTCTTGCCATCGTCGCCGTTCTAGCTCTCGGCGGCCGGTTTTTGACGGCGCCGGCAAGCGCCGCGCCGCCAACGGTGACGCCGTCGCCGGGCTATGATGCGAGACTGCAGGAGCAGCGGTCTGCGCGCGGCAATGCCGCGCCCGTTACTTATGAGCCCCTGGTGCCCGCCGCCAAGCCCGCTTCGGCGCGTGTGAGGCGCGCCCATCACCACGCGCGTTAAAGACGATATCCGCGTCGTCCCGGCGAACGCCGCGACCCCTGGCGTGAGCGCAATTGCGCTCATCGCGGCGCCGCCACCTTTTTATCTGGCGCTGCGGTCAGATGGCTTTCCAACAACCAGAGCATGATCCGGAAAAGCATGCCCTCGGGCTTGACCCGAGGGTGGGTACCGGTTTTCCCTCGCGACAAACGCGGAACGCGTTTGCGCGGAGATCATGCTTTAGCCTCAGTGGTTATGGGTCCCTGCTTTCGCAGGGACGACATTTGAGAGGTTGGCTTGCGAGCCGAACAGCGCTTTCTTGAGATCGTTGATGCTCTCGGAAAGCCGCGGCCAGTCGCAGGAGAAGCTATGCCGCGCGCAATTTGCATTCTTCGGATGCGGCTTGATGTCGTTCATGGCGGCCCGTGGCTTGTTGGGCGCTTCAACCGGCAGCGGTGCCCGCGCCACCACCTTTTCATTCTGCAGCGAAGCCTGCTGCAGCACTTGTTGCTGCTCCTGTTGTTTCGCCGCCAACGCCGCGGCGATGCTGTTGCGTCGTTCGCGGTCGAGGAAGACGGTATATTGTTCGTCGATATGCTTTTGCTCTTCCGGTGTCGGGTTGGGACCGCCGATATCGAAACTGCGGTTCTGCATGAAATCGTAATAGCTGTAGCCGCCGCCCGGCTTGCGGCGGCCGGCGAATTTCGCGTTGCATGCGGTGAGCGCCGAGGCTTTGGCGTCCTTGGTCGCCGCCTTCTCTGCGGCGTCGGCGCATTCCTCGAAATCGGCCGGCGCGCGCGACCACCACTGTGCTTGCGTACGCAGCGGTGCCAGCACCGCGGCTGCGGCCAGCGCGGCAATCAGCAAACCGGATGTACGCGATACAATCACGATTTTCCTTTGCGATCTTTCCAAAGTTCCATGCGACTTGATTTGCGCCGATTGTCGCCATTATCGAGCGGCTTGTCACCCCAGAAAAACCTGTGTCTTTCCCATGCCTAAGGCATGGTTTCCGCTCGCCTGTGACGACGGGGACACAGTGAACCCCGTGCCCGGATTTTGCGACCAAATGGCGATATAACAGGCCTGAAAAATGGCGCGGGAACTTTCGCCTGGCGCGTTTGCAGGCAGGAGGTCATGATCATGGCGTATCATCACACCCAGCGCGGCGTTTGGATTATGGCAGCAATGCTTACCGCGGCGTTGCTCGCCGCCCTTATCGCCTGGCGGAGCGGGCAGTGGTCGCCGCTTCTCATCCTGATCGTGCCGATCGCTGCCGCGGTCGTGTTCTCGTCGCTGACCGTCGACGTCAACGCCGGGGAATTGCGGTGGCATTTCGGTCCGGGTTTTGGAACTACCGGCTTCCGCTCGGCGACATCCAGGATGTGGCGGTGGTGCGGAACCACTGGTGGAACGGTTTTGGTATCCGGATGCGCCCGGGGTTCCGGCTTTACAACGTGTCGGGCTTGGACGCGGTCGAGTTGCGGCTGAAATCCGGCGAAATCCGTCGCATCGGCACCGACGATCCGCAAGCGTTGGCGGAGGCGTTGAAATCAGCGGGTCGTGGCGGGTGAGGGACGCACTCAAATGAAGTCGTCATGGCCGGGCAGAAGCGCGTCTTCGCGCTAGATGTTCCGGGCATCCACGTCTTGGCCGCGCGGCGACAAGAAAGACGCGGATGGTCGAGCATAGGCGAACGGAAACGGGAAAAATTCCGCCTTGTCCTCCCCGTATTTCTGCGGGTGCTTTATTTTTGAACCTGTGCCCTGGCTTTGCATACATATTCGAGCCGGGGGGATTTCAGGGGCCCCGGTGACTGACCAACGCCGCCGAGCGATCATATTCCGCTTGGGCGGCGTTGTGGTTTGCGGAATTGGAACCGTCTTTTCGATGCACTTTGCCCATTTCTCCGGGAACGAAAGACAGGTTCCCGCGTGATGTTAGGTACGAGTTTTCATGTGGGGAGAAAAAGGTAGTGGCTAGCCGAGAGTATCTTACGCGTCAGGCGACAACGCTTTTGAAGTTCGCCAAAACGACCACGGACACAAAAGTCGCGGCCGGCTTCATCGAGAAGGCGGCCGATCTCCAGGACCAGGTGTACGGGACGGCGTCGCCCCAGGATCGAAGCCCGCGTGCGCCGGACGTTGAAATTCCACCTAAAGCATGATCCTGAAAAGACTGCGCCACTTCAGAATGAATCCTCCAGCAGGCCGGCAGTCATGACGGCCGCGGCCGCGACAGGCGGCGTCCTCCGGCGAAGGAACCAAGCCGGCCATCGTGGCTTATCGCGTATGCCGCAAAGACCGGGAGGATTGCCATGAGATTAGCAAACATCATTTTGGCTGTTGTTGCGGCCCTCACCATCATCGCCTCGGACGCTTTGGCCCAACAAGCGCTGACCGGCGTGGTTACGGTGGTTGACCGGATCAATGGCGTCGTCGCGATTAAACCGACCCCAAGCGGTACCGTCGGAGCCAATACCGCCGGCGCGGCCGAAACGTTCAAAGTGCCAGCCGGCTTGTCGTTGGACACGTTGCATGCCGGCGATAAGGTCACGTACTCCGTCACGGAAACGGGTGGGACCAAGACCATCACGAAACTTCAGCAGCAATAAATATCCCGCTCGGGTTTCAGCGGCGCAAAGTGCCTCAGGCGGCACGCGCTCGTCTTTCATGAGCGGTCAGGCGGTTTGCGCTCTCACTTCGCCTACGCGCACGAAGATGCCCTCAGGCGCATTTCACCAGGACGATGTAGTCGGGGCGGGAGGAGGTGATGCCGAAGATTTCGGTGTCGATCTTGTCGTCGCCAACGACCGATGCCGACCGGCATTGGCCCTTAAGAATTCGCAGCGCCATGCGGTTGCGGTCCTCCCTCACCTCCGGATTATAGCCGATGGCATAGGTGTTCCGGACGTGGACGATGAAGTCGTAGGGCTTGCCCGCGGAGGCCTGCTCGACGCGAACCTGCTCGCCGGCCTCGGCGCAACCGGCGAGGATGGCAAAAAATAGCGTGAGACCCGCGATGCTTTTCATGACGCTTCTTGATCCCATTTGCCGAGGTGGAATGGAGGAGACCCCGTCTCCTCCATAAAATCGCTTCGGTACCCATTCTGGCCAAAAATCGCCGTCCGCGCCACGTCTTTCGCGTGGCAAAAGGGCTGCCCGGAGGCTGGCGATCACGCCGCCGCTCTGGTATTTAGCTTGCCAGCACCCGCGCATCGCGCGCGGGTCTTCGGTCCCGTAGCTCAGCCGGATAGAGCGACGGTTTCCTAAACCGTAGGTCGCATGTTCGAGTCATGCCGGGATCGCCAACGTCCGAACGTCGAAAGCCCAATATGACGCCGAGTGCGTGCCATCGGAACAGGGTCCGCCGCTTTGGAATGGCAGACTGCAATAACGCCGAAGCTTCCACTCACCGCAATCTGCGCTTATGATCAGTTGGTGGGAACCAGGGTAAGACCCGATAGCGGTCGAGGCCTTGTCCCCGTTATGTCTTGGCACTCGTATCAATCCATGAGGGTGCTATGGAAACCGTCCCCGCCGATGCTTCGGCGAGCCATGACCGCGAGAGCGTTTTGGTCGATCTCGCCCTGCAGGGTGGCGGCTCGCACGGCGCCTTTACGTGGGGCGTGCTCGATCGGCTTCTCGAGGAACCATGGTTACGGATCGACGGCATCTCGGGCACCTCGGCCGGCGCGATGAATGCAGTGGTGCTGGTCGATGGCTATGAAAAGGACGGACCCAAGGGCGCGCGGGCGGCGCTTGAAGATTTCTGGCGGCGCGTCTCGCATTCCGCCCGGTTCAGCCCGATCCGGCGCAGCCCCCTGGATATTCTGTTGGGCCGGTGGACGCTGGACAACTCGCCGTTCTTCGTCGCTTTCGACCTGGCAGCGCGTTTGTTCTCGCCTTATGATTTGAACCCGCGAGGCGCTAATCCGTTACGAGACATACTTGCCGAATGCGTCGACTTCGGGCGGGCGGCAAAATCCTCAATCCGTTTGTTCGTGACCGCGACCAACGTTCGCACCGGCCGGGGCCGCGTATTCCGAAACGTTGAACTCACGCCGGACGTGCTGCTTGCGTCCGCCTGCCTGCCGACGCTGTTTCAGGCCATCGAGATCGACGGCGAGGCCTATTGGGATGGCGGCTACTCCGGCAATCCGACCATTACCCCGTTGATACGCGAGTGCGCATCCCACGATACGTTGCTGGTTGCGGTCAACCCCGTCGAGCGCCAGGGCACACCGCGTTCGGCGCGCGAGATCCTCGACCGTTTGAACGAAGTTTCCTTCAATGCCACCCTGCTGAAGGAATTGCGCATGATTGCCTTGTTGCGCCAGGTCGCCGATGTCGGCACCGGCGAGGGGGCTCTATGGGCGGGAATGCGTATTCATCTGATCTCAAGTGAAACCCTCGACAAGCTCGGAGCTTCTTCCAAGTTCAATGCGGAGTGGGACTTTCTGAGCATGCTGCGGGACGAGGGCCGTCGTAGCGCGGAATCCTTTCTGACCGCGCACGGTGCGAGCATAGGCAAGCATTCCACCATCAATCTGGACGTCCTCCTGGAACAGGTCTGACGGCATGGGCCTTCTAGGCATTCTCCTTGCGCTGGGGCTGCTTGTCTGGCTGGCTTATCGCGGATGGAGCGTGCTGCTGTTGGCTCCTGCGGCCGCGCTTCTCGCTGCCGCCGTTTCCCGGGAGCCGTTGCTCGCCCATTGGACGCAAACCTTCATGGGCAGCGCGGCGCAGTTCCTCGCGCAATTCTTCCCACTGTTCCTGCTCGGCGCGCTGTTCGGCAAACTCATGGACGACAGCGGTTCGGTCGAAGCCATTGCGCGCTTCATGACCGAGCGGCTGGGTGCGCGCCGCGCGATCCTGGCGGTGGTGCTCGCGGGTGCCTTCGTGACGTATGGGGGCGTCAGCCTGTTCGTTGCCTTCTTTGTATTGGCGCCGATGGCGCAGGCGCTGTTTCAGGCCGCCGATATTCCGCGGCGGCTGATGCCGGCGGCAATCGCGCTCGGCACATCGACGTTCACGATGACGGCGTTCCCGGGGACGCCCGCGATTCAGAACGCCATCCCGATGCCGTTTTTCGGAACCACGCCTTTTGCCGCGCCCGGTCTCGGCATTATCGCCTCAGCAATCATGCTGGGATTTGGATTATGGTGGCTCGCCCGTTCCGAGGCCGCCGCTCGCCGGGCCGGCGAAGGCTATGGCATTGGTGCCGATATCGCCCCACGAGTGGCTGCCGATGATCAGATCATTCGGGAGCGAGCTACCACCGCGCGCGAATTCGATCCCGCGGAGATCGGCCACGGCCGGCACGGCGAAACCGCGGTGCCGATTGCGATCGCCGTGCTGCCCCTCATTGTTGTCGTAAGCGTCAATCTCCTGATGTCGCTCGTCATTCTACCGCGCATGGATTTTTCATTCCTGGCGGAAGAGCGGTGGGGCGCCACCTCGCTGTCGGCTGTCGCAGGTGTTTGGTCGGTAGCCGTGGCACTCGCCACCGCGATCCTTGCGCTTATTGTGGTCAATCGTCAGCGGTTACCGGCGTTGCGCGAAAGCATGGATGCCGGCGCCAACGCGTCAGTCCTGCCCGCCTTCAGTGTCGCAAGTCTCGTGGGCTTCGGTGCTGTGGTCGCGATGCTGCCGGCGTTTGCGGTGGTGCGCGACTGGGTGCTTTCAATTGGAGGCGGGCCGTTGGTCTCGCTTGCGACGGCAACCAACGTACTCGCCGCCTTGACCGGTTCGGCTTCCGGCGGCATGACGATCGCGCTCGATGCGCTCGGCGACACCTATATGCGCATTGCCGCGGAGCAGGGTATCAACCCGGCGTTAATGCACCGGGTAGCCGCGATTGGCTCCGGCACGCTTGACAGCTTGCCGCACAACGGCGCGGTCGTGACGCTGCTCGCTGTCTGCGGCTCGACGCATCGCGAAAGCTATCTCGACATCGTTATGGTTGGAATTGTGAGCGCCCTCATCGCGCTGGCGGCCGTTATTGCGTTGGGCTCGGCGTTTGGCTCCTTCTAGCCTGAAACCTCCCGGTGGCCACGCCGATCCACTGCACCAACCGTTTCGCTCGAATTGCGTTCGCTTTAAGGTCCGCCTTGGCGACGACTGAGGTCAGGCTCGATGATGAAATCGGAGGCAGATTCGGACAAAATTGCCGAGAACATGCAACGCGCTCAATTCTCACCGCGAGTGGAGGGTGCCGGGCGCCGTTTCACCCTCGCCGCGGCGCTTATTGTGTTGAGTGTCGCCCTCGGCCTTCTCCTCGTCTGGCAAACGTCTTCCAGCCTTCTTGTCATATTCGCAGGCATCCTGTTTGCGTCTTTTCTCGACGCCTGCGCCCGTGCACTCCGTCCTGTCATCCCTCTTGGCCATACGCTGCGACTAGCCCTGGTTATCCTGATCCTGACGGCCCTGATCGTGCTGGGCGCCATCTGGGGGGTGGGGAAAATCCCCGAACAAGCACGCCTTTTGATTCATGTCATGGATGCGCAGCTTGATGTCTTGCAACAACGCCTGCAGTCCGTTGGCGTTGAACTGTTCGGTCCTGACGGCGGTCGCGATTTTTCCCGCTGGTTTCCTGCTCATGACAAGCTGTTCGGCCATGCTCAGACCGCAGTCGGAACGGCGTCCAGTCTTCTCGCCAACACCCTCGTTATCATGTTCCTCGGCCTTCTCTTCTCGTTCGATCCGAAAACCTATCGCGATGGCGTGGTATTGCTGGTCAAGCCCTCATCGCGCGACCGTGTACGCGCCGTTATGGATGAAATGGGTGGTGTGTTGCGCGCCTGGCTGGTCGGGCAACTTATCAGGATCGTGCTGATGACCGCATGCGTCTGGCTCGCCCTTTATCTATTGGGGCTTCCGGGTGCCTTTCTTCTCGGCGCACAGGCCGGGTTGTCAAATTTCGTGCCCTATCTCGGCCCGATTCTGGCTGCCATCCCGGTAGCACTGGTCGCCATGCCTCTCGGTCCCTCGATGCTGATCTGGGCAGTCGGGATCTATACCGCGATCCAGTCCATCGAAGGCTACGTGATCGGCCCGCTCATTCAGCGCCAGGCAGTGGAACTGCCTCCCGCATGGACGCTGGTGGCCATCGTCTTGTTCGGATCCTTGTTCGGCGTGATGGGCATAGCGCTTGCGATGCCTCTGTTTGCGATAGGCCGCGTTGCCGTGCTTCGGCTTTATGTGGAAGATTGGCTGGGAGATGATCTGAGCTAATTTCTCGTGCGCCGAACTCGTTGAATTCGGCCGATAGGCGGAAGTCCAGTGACTTCAAACTGAAGAAAGCCGCTCTGCTATGCCCGTTACGGTCGGACGCTTCTGATGAATCCCGTCATCGACCCTCGTGGTGGCGACATTGAGGATGACGCGTCAAGCACCAAACGTCGCTCGCTGCTGTCGCTGGCCGGCAGTTTGCTGGCGGAGATCAGCTTTCCCAAGCTGATCCTGTCCTGGACAATGCTGTTCGTGGTCCCAGGTCTGCTGCTCGGACTCGCGCCGCTTGTCGCTTCCGCCTGGGTAGGCATGGTCTCGCGCAAAATCACATCGCCTCTGCTTGGAATCTGGCCCGCGTTGCTTCTTGTGACGGTGCTCGCCGCCGGATTGTTCGGAGTTCGATCGCTGTTTCGCATGGCCGAGAGCAGCTTCTGGTCTTTGAATTCGCTTGCAGTCGAGCCGATCTACGTCGCATGCCGGGAGGGTCTGCGGCACCTCGTCGAAAAGCTACTGCAATCGCGGCTTAACAAGCCGCAACTGGCCGCGCTGCGGGCCGGCACCGCGGGGGCGGCCGGCATCATCATCTGCGCTGCGGCGGTGGCGGTGCTGGCGGTTTGCTGGCCAAGCTCACGCTGGCTCGGCGGTCTTGCCGATCTTGCTTCGCCCCACGACCTGATTTCTGTCGCCCTTGCCAACAGCATCGTGCTCGTTGCTGCCTATCTCGCCGTAGCGGCACTTGTCTGGGCTGTTGCCGATGCGACCATGCACCAACCTCGTGATTTCAGTGAGTTCCCCGCAAGTTCGCACGCCGACCGCACGTGGCGCATCGCCCACTTGTCGGATATTCATGTCGTAGGCGAGCGCTACGGCTTTCGGATCGAAAGCGGCCGGGCGGGCCCGCGCGGAAATGAGCGCCTGAACCGGTCGCTCGCCCTGTTGGATTTAATCCATGCGAAGAATGCCCTCGACACCATTCTCATCACCGGCGACATCACGGATGCGGGCCGTTCGGCAGAGTGGTCGGAATTCCTCGACGCCTTGATGGCCTATCCGCGGCTTGCCGAGCGGACTCTGATCTTGCCGGGCAATCATGACCTCAATATCGTCGACCGTGCCAATCCAGCCCGCCTCGACCTTCCAACAAGTCCGAACAGAAGGCTGCGCCGGCTTCGGTTCTTGTCGGCCGTTGACGCTCTCCATGGCGATCGCGTTCGGCTGATCGATCACGCTGGACGCTGTCTGGCCGGCAGCCTCTCCGAAGCGCTAAAACTCCATCGGCCGCAAATGGCGAAGTTTGCCGAGGTCGGAAAACCGTGGTTGTCCAAATCGTTGAATGAACTATGGGCGGCGGTCTTTCCGATGGTGTTGCCGCCGGATCGCGACGATGGCCTCGGGATTATCTTGTTGAACTCGAACGCGGACACGCATTTTTCGTTCACCAACGCGCTCGGAATGATTTCAGTGGAACAGGAAAGAGGGATCGAAATTGCCGCCGCGCAGTACCCCCGGGCGTATTGGATCATCGCGCTTCACCATCATGTCGTCGAATATCCCAAGGCGGCAAAGGCGCTGTCTGAACGAATCGGAACAGCGCTGGTAAATGGCAATTGGTTCGTTCGGCGGCTCCAGGCGCTGGGAGGCCGGGTGGTCGTCATGCACGGCCACCGACATATTGACTGGATCGGAAAATGCGCCGAGCTTTCGATCGTGTCGGCGCCGTCTCCTGTAATGGAAGCGGTCGACGGCATCGATACCTACTTCTACATCCATACGTTGGCGGCACGAGAGGGCGGCCGGTTCGGTTTGCTTGCTCCTGAGCGCGTCGTTGTAGACACCCAACCCAAAGACACCCAACCCAACAGCGCCGGCTAGCGAGCGCATGATCCGGAAAGGCATGCCCTCGGGCCACGACCCGATGGGTCGGTAGCGGTTTTCCGGAGAGATCATCCCTCAATTAACAAGCTGGAGCGCGATGAAGATTTATCCTGAAATCGTCGCACTCCAGACGCGGACATTTACTAAAACGTATATGTGGGCTAAGTGCCAAGCGTGGACGCGGCGCTCTGTTGCTAAGGGCACTCTGTGGAAACGATGATCGGACGACAGGAGCGCGTTAACCTTCGACACCGAAGGGGTCAAGGCTCGGAGCCGTTCACATTTCCGAGAATATCCGTTCATCGGGGTTGACCGCAAGTCATCGGCTACGGCGTCGTCGGTCGCCGCGTTGAACTTTCAATTCTAAAACGGACCACGGCCAGAGGCCCTGCGCAAAAGGAATCGACGCCCCTAACTCTCTCCTAAGTATCGCGCCCTAAAGCCTCGACCTCGAGGCCGGAGGAATAGCCGAGCTTTGTTGCTGACCATGAGATCGCGACGTGGGTTTGGTAAGGTACGTCTCTCTATTTGCGCAGTGAGCACGGCAAACGATGTGCGGCGAACCGATCGGATGAAGGGCGTGAACCGTTTCGTGATTGAGGGCTCAGAACCAGGCGATCCTGCACACCGGCAATTTCATGGTAATTGCGGTCCAGACGGAAGGCTCAATACGGCCACATCTTTTTCATACGCCGGTGTGCCATGCTACACCCGCTCCCCACAGGCTCCTCCATCGCGTCGGCAACAAGCGTTGCCTTCGTTGAAACGGTCAATGCCGAACATACTCATGACCGGCCTGCTAGCGCGCTCGGCCATTGAAGAACTAGCCACGATCGGTGGCCTGGAGCAGAAGTGCGTCGCTCAGCCCTGATCATTGCCCTGCTTGTTATTGGAGCAGCCGCTGTTCTAGCCGACACTCGCTGGTGGGGATCGTCGATCTCGCCATCGGTCGCGCGGGTGAGCGGGCCAGCCATCCCGGTCGTGACCGACAAGGCAAGGCGCGCGGATGTGCCCATTTACCTGACCGGTCTGGGGACGGTACAGGCGTTTAACAGCGTGCTCATCAGGTCGAGGGTTGACGGTCAGATCGTCAAAATCAGGTTCGACGAGGGCAGCGATATCCACGCCGGGGATGTATTGATCGAGATTGACCGGGCGCCATTTGAAGCGGCGCTGGCTCAGGCGAAAGCCAATGAGCTCAAGGATCAGGCTCAGCTCAACAACGTCCGGCGCGATTTGGGCCGCTATACCAGTCTCGCGAAAACCGGTGCAGGCAGCACCCAGCAGCTCGACACGACGCAAGCGCTGGTCGAGCAACTGGAGGCAACCATCAAGGCCGATCAGGCGTTGGTCGACACGGCGCAGGTCCAACTAAACTACACGAGCATCCGCTCGCCGTTCGACGGACGCGTCGGAACGCGCCTCGTCGATCAAGGCAACATCGTGCGGGCAAGCGATGCGACGGGCATCGTCATCGTCAACCAGATCCACCCTATCTTCGTAAGCTTCGCGCTTCCCGCCGACTCGCTGCCGCAACTTCGCGCCGGGTCGAAGACCGGTGACGTCACCGTAACCGCGCTCGATCGCGAAGGCCGGGTTCTCGCTAACGGCGTGCTCGCCGTCATCGACAATCAGATCAATCCGGCCACCGGCGCCATCAACTATAAGGCGAAATTCGACAACGCCGATGACGTCTTGTGGCCCGGGCAGTTTGTCAACCTTCGAATCCAGCTTGCGACCCGCCGCAATGTGATCGCCGTACCTTTGACGGCGGTACAGCAGGGGCCCGACGGATCCTACGCCTTTGTCGTCGGCGACGACCGCACCGTGCAGAAACGGGTACTCAAGGTCGGCGCGCGCAACAAGACCACCGCGATCATCGACGACGGGCTGCAGCCGGGCGAACAGATCGTCACCGACGGCCAATATCGGATTGAGGCCGGGAGCAAAGTGCAAACCGAATTGCCCGTTGACGCCGGTCCCGCGAAGTCACCATGAACGTTTCCGCCCCTTTTATCGTACGGCCGACCGCGACGACGCTCTTGGTCATCGGCCTCAGCCTGCTCGGCCTGGTTGCCTATTTCCTGCTGCCGATCGCCGGCGTGCCGCAAGTCGATATCCCGACCGTCCAGATATCGGCAAAGTTGCCCGGCGCGAACGCGGAGACCATGGCGACATCGGTGGCAGCGCCGCTCGAACGGCAATTGTCGCTGATTTCGGGGGTAACCTCGATGAGTTCCGCAAGCTCGCTCGGGCAGACCTCGATCCAGGTGGAGTTCGACCTCGGCCGCAGTCTTGATGGAGCCACCCAGGACGTCCAGTCGGCGATCAACGCGGCCGGCGGACAACTGCCCAAGAATCTGCCCAATCCGCCGACCTATGAAAAGGTCAATCCGGCCGATGCACTGCTGATGTCGATCTCGATCTCGTCGCCCGACCTGCCGATCGCGAAGGTCGACGATTATGTCGAGAATTACCTCGCCCCCCAGATTTCCCGCATTACCGGCGTCGGCCTGGTCGATTTCCATGGCCAGCAAAAACCGGCGGTGCGCGTGCAGATCGACCCGAGCGTGGCATCGGCGATGGGACTGAGCCTCGAGGATGTCCGGGCCGCTATCGGGACCGCAACCGTCAACGCCCCGAAGGGCACCCTGGATGGCCAAAGGCAATCCCTGACGCTGGACACCACGGACCAGATTTTCGACGCGTCGGCTTTCAATTCGGTGATCGTGGCCTATCGCAACGGAGCGCCGGTCCGGATCAGCGACCTCGGCAAGGCCGTCAACGGCGTCGAAGATGTTCGTCAGGCCGCATGGTTGAACGGCGAGCGGGCTGTCGTTATCGACGTGCACAAGCAGCCCGGCTTCAACGTCAATCAAACCGTGCAGCTGGTAAAGGATGCGCTGCCCGGGCTTCAGCGCGCCCTGCCGCCTTCGATCGTGGTGCGGGTTCTCGGCGACCGCACCCAGACGATCCGGGCCTCGGTCAACGACGTGCAATTCACGATGGCCATCAGCATCGGTCTCGTGGTGCTGGTCATGTTCCTGTTCCTGCGCAATTCGCGCGCAACGCTGATTCCGAGCGTCACCATCCCGGTCTCGCTGCTGGCGACCTGCGCTGTGATGTACCTGGTCGGCTACACCATCGACAACGTATCGTTGATGGCGCTCACGATCGCGGTCGGCTTCATCATCGACGACGCCGTGGTGATGGTGGAGAACATCATTCGCCATATCGAAGCGGGCGAGCGCCCGCTGCAGGCGGCCCTGATCGGATCGCAGGAGATCGGCTTCACCATCGTATCGATGACCTTTTCGTTGATCGCGGTATTTCTGCCGTTGTTGTTGATGGGCGGGCTGATCGGACGATTGTTCCGCGAATTCGCCGTCACCGTGAGTGTGGCGATCGTCATCTCGGGAATTGTCGCCCTGACGCTTACGCCGATGATGTGCGGTCGGCTGCTGCGGGCGGATGACAATCACGGCCACCCAAAAGCAGCCGGACGGATCGAGACTTTGCTCGATGCCGGTTTCACGCGATCGCTGGACGCCTACGCGGCTTGCCTGCGCTGGACGCTGCGTCACCGGCTTACGATGATGGCCATGATGGCTGCAACGCTCGCCGCCACCGCATTGCTCTACATCGCGATTCCGAAAGGCTTCTTTCCGCAGCAGGACAACGGCACCATCCAGGGAACCGCCGAAGCCGCCCAGGACATTTCCTACGCGGCCATGGTGGAACGGGTGCATGAACTGGCCAAGGTCGTGATGGCCGATCCGGATGTGCAGACGGTCTATTACTGGGTCGGCGCCAATCCGACCGTGAACAGCGCCCGCCTGATGATCGATCTCAAGCCGCTAAGCCAGCGCAACGCGAGCGCGACGGAAGTCGTCAACCGGCTGCGCAAAGCGACCACCCGGGTGCCGGCGATTGCGTTCTTCGCCCAAGCCCGTCAGGACGTGCAGATCGGCGCGCGGGTCAGCAAGACGCAATATCAATATACCCTGCAGGATCCCGACGTTGCCGAGCTCTTCAAATGGGCGCCGATCGTGCTGGCGAAACTCGCCTCGCTGCCGGAACTGCAGGACGTGACGGGCGATTTGCAGGCGACCGCGCCGCGCATGATGCTCAAGATCGACCGCGATATCACCGGCCGATTGGGAATTTCCCCACAGGCGATCGACGATACGCTGTACGACGCCTTCGGCCAGCGCCAGGTGGCGACCATTTTTGGTCAACTCGACCAGCACCGCGTCATCCTCGAAGCCACGCCCGCTTCCCAGGAAGACCCGTCTTCGCTGGAGACGCTATACGTGCCGTCGGCGGCGGGACAGATGGTGCCGCTGTCGGTGCTGACAAAATCGGAGATGTCGGTCTCTCCACTCACGATCAACCATCAGGATATGTTTCCGTCGGTGACGCTGTCGTTCAATCTCGCGCCGGGACGCTCGCTGGGCGAAGCCATTACCGCGATCCAGAATGCGGAGCAGACGCTCGCCAAGCCCGCCGCGCTCACCGCCTTCTACCAGGGATCCGCGAAGGTTTTCGAAACGTCCCTGGCAAGCCAGCCTTACCTGATCGTGGCCGCGATCATCGCCGTCTATATCGTTCTCGGGATTCTGTATGAAAGTTTCATCCATCCGATCACGATCCTTTCGACGCTGCCCTCAGCGGGCGTGGGAGCCTTTTTGGCCCTGATCGCTCTCGGATACGATTTCTCGCTGATCGCCTTGATCGGCGTTATCCTTCTGGTGGGAATTGTGAAGAAGAACGCGATCATGATGATCGACTTTGCCCTGGTCGGGGAACGCCAGCGAAATTTGACGCCGGAGCAATCGATCTACGAAGCTTGCCTGATGCGCTTTCGTCCCATCACGATGACGACGATGGCGGCATTGCTTGGAAGTCTCCCCTTGGCCTTGGGATCCGGAGCCGGTTCGGAGTTGCGCCGTCCGCTCGGCATCGCCATCGTCGGCGGCCTGCTGCTGTCACAGTTCCTTACGCTGTTCACAACCCCGGTCATCTATATCTATCTGAGCAAGCTCACGCGCCGGCCGCATGACGATCAGCGGCCCCGAATTCCTTCAAAGGCTGAGCCGCAGGCCGACGTGGTTACGATTCGGGCGGCAGAATAGGAAGTATGTCGCGGTTGCGGCGAGCTTGAATCCTTCCATGACTTCGCCCTGTGTCGCCGGCCGGCGGCATTTCTGCGTTTACGGGTCATCTGCTTCGACAGCGTCACTCTGCCGGTTGCGGCGCGTAGGAGGCGTTATGTGCGGCCGTGCCAACAACGCGGCGCGCACGGCAGAACCAGGGATAGAGAGCGGGGAGCACGAGCAACGTCAGCAACGTTGCGCTAATCAGGCCGCCGATGACGACCGTGGCGAGCGGGCGCTGCACCTCGGCGCCGGAGTTGGTCGAAATCGCCATGGGCAGGAAGCCGAGGCTGGCCACCGTCGCGGTCATCAGCACCGGGCGTAGCCGCGTCATCGCCGCCTGCCAGGCCGCGGCGGCAGCGGCAAGTCCTTCCGTCCGCCGCTCCTCCATGTAGCTCACCATCACGACGCCGTTCAGGATGGCGATGCCGAACAGGGCGATGAAGCCGACGGCGGCCGAGATGCTGAACGCCATGCCGCGGAGTGCGAGGGCGAAGATCCCGCCCACCGCCGCAAACGGCACGTTGAAGAAGATCAGCGTCGCGAGCCGCGCGTTGCCGAACATCAGATAGAGCAAAAGGAAGATAACGCCGAGCGCTACCGGCACAACGCCCGATAGCCGAGCCATCCCTTCCTGAAGATCCTGGAAGCTCCCGCCCCAGGAAATCGTATAGCCCGGCGGCAGGCGGACTTGCGCCGCGACCGCCTGCTGCGCGTCGGCCACGAAGGTGGCGAGCGGTCGCGCGCGCACGTTGGCCTGCACCGTGATGACGCGCTTGCCTTCCTCGCGCGCGATCTGCGCGGGGCCGGGCTCCCAGCGGATGTCGGCCAGGTCGCCGAGAGCAACCGAAGCGCCTGCGCCGTTGCTCACGCGCAGCGCCCGGATATGGTCGATGCTGTCGCGGTCCCGCGGAGCTAGTCGGACGCGGATATTGTACCGCTCGTCGCCGTCCTTCATGGTGCCCACGGTGCGTCCGCCCAGCGCCTCGACGATGTCGAGCACCTGGGTCGCATTGAAGCCGCGCCGAGCGATTGCATCGCGATTGACGATGACGCGAAGATACGGTTCGCCCACCGTTTGCTGCGCGACCACGTCAGCCGCGCCGGGAACGCCCGAGACCACATGCGCCACCTGGACCGCGAGGTCGTGCAGTCTTGCGGTGTCGGTACCGTGGATGACAATGGCGATGTCGGCCATCACGCCTTGCAGAAGGTCGTCCATACGCATCTCGATCGGTTGCGCCCAGCTCTGCGTGATGCCGGGCACGCTCGCACTCAAGGCCTGCTTGTAGGCTTCGATCAGCCCGGCCTCGGTCTGCGCGGTGCGCCACTCCGATTTTGGCTTGAGAATGATGAATGTGTCGCTCTGCTCGACCCCCATCGGGTCGGTCGGGATCTCCGAGCTTCCGCCGAGCGTGACGACGGTCTCGACCTCAGGGAATGTCTTGAGCGTCTTCTCCACCATGGTCTGGGTGGCGATGGCTTTCTCGAGCGAGATGCCGGGCAGCTTGGTGGTGGTGACGGTGAGCGCGCCCTCCTCCAGGCGAGGCAGGAATTCCGAGCCGAGACCGGAGCCGATCGCAAGCGCCCCGCCCAGCATCGCGATCGCGATCACGATGGTGATCCCGGGATGGCGCATCGTCCTCGCGAGCACCGGCGCGTAACCACGCCGGGCATAGCCGATGATCCGGCTGTCCCGCTCGGCGACCGGCTTGCCCAGGAAAAACGTCGCGAGCACCGGCATCAGCGTAAGTGTCAGCACGAGCGAAGCGACCAGCGCGAACATGACCGTCAGCGCCATCGGGCGGAACATCTTGCCCTCGACGCCCTGCAGGCTGAGGATCGGCAGATAGATCAGCGTGATGATCGCGACCGCAAAGGCGACCGGCCGCGCCACGTTGTGCGCCGCCTCGCGCACGACCTGCTGCACCGGGAGCGATGGCGCCTCGGCACGTCGGCGCACGATGTTCTCGATCATCACCACCGCGCCGTCGACCAGCAGACCGAAATCGATGGCGCCGAGGCTCATCAGGTTGCCGGAGAGGCCGGCGAAATACATCGCCGTGACGGCGGCAAGCATCGAGAGCGGAATGGCCAGCGCCACGATGACGGCGGCGCGGAAATTGCCCAGCAATGCGAACAGCACAATGATCACCAGCAAGGCGCCTTCGGCCAGGTTGTGGGCCACGGTCATCAGGACGCGGTCGATCAGATCGGCGCGATTGTAATAGGGAACGATGCTCACGCCAGGCGGCAGCGTCTTGTTGATCTGCTGCACGGCGGTGGTCAGCCGCTGGGCGACCACGCGCGTGTTCTCGCCCAGCGTCATCAGTGCGACGCCAACCACGGCCTGGCCGTCGCCTTGGCTCGTCACCGCGCCGAGCCGCGGCATCGGCGCCTCGACCACCTCGGCGACGTCCTTGACGTAGAGCGGCGCCCCGCCGGCTCCGGTGCGCAGCACGATGTTGCCGATATCGCCGATCGATTGCAGCAGCCCTTCGCCGCGGACGACCGCCTGCTCGCCGTTGCGGGCGATCGTCGCGCCGCCGACGGCGCGGTTGTTCTGCGCCACCGCGTTGTAGATGTCCTCGATCGACAGCCCAAAGTGCATCAACGCGTTCTCGGAAACTCGGACCTCGTAGGTCTTGAGTTCGCCGCCGTTGACGTTGACCTCGGTGATACCCGGGACCTGCTTGAGCTGCGGCGCGACCTGCCAATTCAGGATCGAGCGCAACTGCATGAGCGAGTAGTTCTTGCCTTCGACCTTGAACTGGTAGATCTCGGAGAGGCCGTCGGAGAGCGGGCCGAGCATAGGTGTTCCGGCCTCCGGCGGCAGCGATGTCTGGCTCAGCCGCTGCGCGACAAGCGTGCGGTCGGTCAGGATGTCGCCGCCGTCGGCGAATTTCACGTAGATGACGGAAAGCCCGTAGCGCGAAATCGAGCGGTAGCTCGTCATGCCCGGCAGGCCCTGCAGCGCGAGCTCGATCGGCGTGGTGATCGAACGCTCCACGTCCAGGGGGGCGAGCCCCGCGGCTTGGGTGGTGACCAGCACCTGCAGCGGCGAGATGTCCGGGTCGGCGTCAAACGGCAGGCGTTGCATGCTCAAAACACCGCAGGCGACAAGCGCGGCGATGAGCATGAGCACGACGGTGCGGTTGCCAAGGGCGGCATCGACAATCCTGTTGATCATGGCGATCTCTCTCTTAGCCCTGGTCGGGAATGGTGGATTGCATCAGAGCCGCCTTCAGCCAATAGCTGCCCTCGCCGACGACCGGCGTCGCAGCCGCGAGTCCGCTCGTGATCTGCGTCTTTCCGTTCGCGACCAGTCCGGTCTGGACCGCGCGCCAGGCGAACCGGCGATCTCCTGTCGGGATGAACACGACGCTCTGCCCATTGACTTCCTGCAGGCTTTCGCTCGGCACCATGACGCCGTCGTCTCCCTGCGGTGCGAGAATCGTGACGGTCGCGAACATGTTCACGCGCAGCGCTTCGTCCGGATTTGGCACCTCGCACCGTACTTTGGCCATTCCGGTGGTCGGGTCGATCGCGTCGGGAATGTAGGTAATACGGCCGGTAAAAATGCGCCCTGGAAAGGCGTTCACCCTCACTTCCACGGCGTCCCCGACCTTGACCATGCCGAGATCCTTCTCCGCCACGTCGGCCTGAACCCAAACGGTCGAAAGGTCGGATACGGTGAAGATCGGCGTCGCCGGATCCACGATCTCTCCAGTTGCGACAGGGACCGAATCAACGACCCCGGCAAATGGCGCGACGATGGCGCCGCGGGAATCCGCCGCCGGCGGATCGCCGGACGATCCGGTACCGGCGGCGGCCGGGCTCACGGGCAATAGCCGTGCCTCTTCTTCGTGGTACTGCTGCAACTCGGCTTGCTTGGTGCGGAGATCGGCTTCCATGGTCGCCACGGTGGCGCGCCGGGCCTCGACCTCGGCCTCGGTCACATAGCCGTTGCGAACAAGCTTTGTCGCGCGGTCATAAGCCGCATTTGCTGCTGCGAGTTGCGCTTTTGCCTGATTGAGCGCCGCCTCGGCGCTAACAACCCTGCTATGGGCGGCACTGAGGTCGAAATTGTCGAGCACCGCCAGACGTTGACCGGCAACGACCCGATCGCCGGCAGCCACATCGAGTGTCTCGATCCGGCCGCGCGCCGTAGGCTTGATGCGGGCAAGCTGGAGTTGATCGTATCCGACGCTACCCGTCGCAGACACGGCGCGCACCAGCGGCCCGGCCTTCGCCTGTCCGATCTGCAATTGCAGGTTCGCCAGCTTCGGCTCGGAGAGGGTAATTGTGGCTGGCAGCCCCGGATCGGCGGCAGCTGCCGACGGGGAGCTCGCAGGCGCGGCGATCGAGGCGGACGGCAACGACGAACGGCCCGCCGCAAATCCCGCGGCTACGGCGATAACGACCGTCGCGACGCTGAGAAGCAAGCGGTGCTTCGTAAGCGGCAATGTCCGACGAAGAGGCAACAGGCCATGACCAGCCTCCGTCCCATTGATCGCGAAAGCGTGAGCTGTGCGTGACAGGCTTGTATGAATCATTTGCCGCTCCGAAGAAAACCGTTGGCCGGCATCGTTAGCGGGCTTTTCTGACGCGGTCCTGAAGACTATCTCCGTGACGTTCAGGTTGGCTTCAGCTTTCTCCTTCAACCACCTTTCATGAGGATCGTGAGCGGACCATGCGAGTCTTGCTGATTGAAGACGAACCGCATCTCGGATCTGCCGTGCAGGAGCATGTCCGCGCGGCGGGACACGCCGTCGACTGGTTCGAACGGCTGGAGCCGGCGGAGCACGCGGTGCGTACAGTATCCTATGACGCGCTGCTGCTTGATCTGCACCTGCCCGATGGGCGCGGCCTGGATTTCCTGCGCAAACTTCGCCGCCGCGGTGATGTGCTGCCGGTCGTTATCCTCACCGCGCGCGATTTGGTCAGTGACCGGATCGAGGGGCTGAAGGCGGGCGCCGACGATTACATCGTCAAGCCCTTCGATCTCGACGAAGTGAATGCGCGTTTGGAGGCGGTCAGCCGCCGATACTTCGGCAAGGCGGTGCCGGTCCTTCAGGTCGGCCCGGTGGAGCTGGAATGGGAATCGAAAGTCGCGCGGCTGGACGGGCGACCGGTCGAACTGAGTGCGCGGGAGTGGGCCGTTATCGAAGTGCTGGGGCGACGGCGCCAATCGACGATTTCGAAGGAGCAAATCGAGGATGCGCTGTACGCCTTCGGCGAGGAAATCGAGAGCAACACCATCGAGGTTTATGTCAGCCGCATACGGCGCAAGCTCGGGCGGGATTTCATTCGCACGATACGCGGTCTCGGCTATCGCTTGGGAGACTAGGACGTGACTGGCAGGAGTCTTGTTTCGCGTCTGATTTGGCTGTTGTGCTCGTCGATGGCGGGACTGTGGCTGTTGGGCAGCGTCACCGCAGGCATGCTCACGGTGTTCGAGATCAATGAAAGGCTCGATAATGCGATCGAGGAAGTGGCGCAGCGGCTGCTACCCGCCACCTACGATGCCGTGCAGCAGCCGCAAGCCATGCAGCAGATGGCTCGGCAACTCGTTGCGACCTTGGATCCAAAGGCTTTGGCCTATCAGATCATCGGTCCGGCCGGCGAGATTGTCATGCGCTCCGAGAACGCACCTGAGACGCCGTTTTCAGTCCAACTCCACGCGGGATTTCACGACACCCCGCGGTACCGGGTCTATTCCCAGCCCGCGGCTGCGGACGGCTACTTCATCGAGGTCGCCGAGCCTGCGATGCACCGCTCTGAGGCGCTATGGCGGGCCGTCGGGCTCACGGTCGGACCGCTGCTGTTGTTCTTGCCGCTGTCCTGGTTCTTGATCCGCTGGGCGGTGTTCCGGAGCATGCGCTCGTTGGACCGGTTGCGGAGCGAGATCGGCCGTCGCGATGGCTCCAATCTGTCGCAGATCCCCGATATGGGCCTGCCGACCGAGCTCGCTTCGATGCTGGCGGCGGTGAACCGGCTGCTGGAGCGGCTGGAGCGTGCGCTGGCCACGGAGCGCCAGTTCGCAGCCAACAGCGCACACGAATTGCGGACGCCGATCGCAGCCGTGCTGGCGCAGATGCAATTGTTATCGGCGCAAATCGCCGGCACGCAGCATGCGGAGCGCGCGGCGCGGATCGTCAACCAGATAAAAGGGCTCAGCAGCCTTGCCGAGAAGCTGCTGCAGCTGTCCCGGGCCGGGGCAGGCGTCGGGACGCTGCGAGAACGCGTTGATATATTGACCGTCTTGCAGGTTCTGGTCGATGAGTTCCGCCGACGCGAGGACGTGGGCGACAGGCTGGTCGTCACCGCCGAATGTCCAGACGAATTCATCGTGCAGGGGGAATTGGACGTTCTCGGCATAACGCTGCGCAACCTGATCGAGAACGCCGTCCGTTATGGCGCTCCCGATGAGCCGATCGAGATCGTCGTCGAACGCGGCCGGCAAATTCGGCTGCTGAACGGCGGCGCTCCCGTTCCATCCGAGACTCTCGAAACCCTGAAGAAGCCGTTCGTTCGCGGATCATCGGTCGGCGCCGGCGGCGGTCTCGGGCTTGCGATCGTCGACAGTGTGATGAAACAGATTGGCGGCAGCCTGACCCTTATTTCCCCTGTTCTCGGCCGCGGCAGCGGCTTTGAGGCGCGCCTGGTCTTCCCTGAACCGAATTGAATGATTTGGATCACATGGTCAGGACCCGAGCGTTCGGAACACCGGATCATCGCGTCGATAAGAGGCAAGCCATCAACTCATCGTAACAACGACTTTCCCTTTGGCGCGTCCACTTTCGACATAGGCTAGAGCCTCGGAAATGTTCGCAAACGGATATGTTTTGTCGACGACGACCTTCAGTTTTCCCGGTTCGATGAGTTCGGCAAGCTGAGCGAGGTCGGTACCGCTCGGATGCATGAAAAGATATCGATAGCTTACACCTGAGCGTCGAGCCCGCGATCTGATACCGTAGCTGATGATCCAGAACATGGCGGCAAGAGCCCGGCGGCCGCCAAGGTCCTTGGTCGCCGTTTGCGGCTCCGGAAGGCCGGCTATTGAAACGATCCTGGTTCCCGGCTTCATGATTTCGAACATTTGCTCCAGGGTTTTGCCGCCGATCAGGTCAAACCCCGCATCAAATCCGCGTCCCGCTTCGGATATGCTCTGAGACGTATAATCGATCACTTCATCACAGCCGAGCGAGCGCACCAACGCTTCACCTCGCTTCGAAGCTGTCGTCGTCACATGTGCGCCGAGCCATTTGGCGATCTGAATTGCAAAGGTGCCGACCCCTCCGGCGCCGCCTGAGATGAACACTCTCTGTCCCGGTTTGACATCGAGTTCGTCCCTCAATGCCTGCAGAGCAGTCAGCCCCGCCAGGGGTACGGCGGCTGCGGCCGTGAAATCCAGATTCCCTGGCATATGCGCAGCGTGAATCTCGTCGACGCAGGCTTGTTCTGCGAATGCTCCACCACGATCCTTCGCGACCCGGGCAAACACACGGTCACCGACGCGGAATCGTTTGACGTCGCTGCCAACCGCAATAACGTCGCCCGCGAGTTCGTTGCCCAGCACAAACGGAAGCGTTGGCCGCAGGATCGCGCGCAGCTTCCCTTGTCGGAATTTGAAATCGACCGGGTTCAGACCCGCAGCCCGTACGTCGATCAGAATATCGCGTGGCCTCGGCGCAGGTGCGGGGACATCCATCAGCCGCGAGCCTCCGGGGCCACCGTAGCGCTCAAGAACATATGCACGCATCATTCGCTCCGGCTTCGAGGAGTTTCACCGATTCCCCTTCCGATTGAAGGGCCTCGAGCCTAACGTTAAAGTTAGGTTTAATGTCAATGGGTGCAGGACGGCGATACCGTCTCCCGCCGATTGGGTCGTTATTTTGCCCGCCGCACGGCACTCAGGCAGCGCGGCGAGCAAAAGTCATACTAATATGATAATATCCTATACATCGATAACGAGATATGGCATGGAGGTTTTGCCGGCCATGGATCCTGCCCAAAGAGGCGGAACGGCGGCCCGCGACAGTTAGGGAGCGAAACCTGTCGAGCTGGTGGCCCAAAATCGTGACCGGCCTGTTGCTGTTTGCCTTGATCGGCTTCCAGCAAAGTCTGGCCCGCTTTGCAAAGCGGCTCGCCGCCTTGACCGCGGGAGCAGTGCCATGAGGTCCGATCGCGTCGTGATTGCGCCGGGCCGCGGCCATTCCAGCCAGGCCGAAGTAACCCGCACCATCGGCATCGACATCATCGTCGGCCGCTACGCTGAAGGCACTGGTCTGCCGCGCGACGCAGAATTGACCACCATGTTCGACGTTTCGCGAACCGTGCTCCGCGAAAGCGTCAAGACGCTGTCGGCCAAGGGGTTGCTCAACGCCAAGGCGGGTGTCGGCACCTGGGTCCGGGAGCGTTCGGCCTGGAACATGTTCGATCCCGACGTGCTCGGCTGGCACCTCGAGGCCGGGATCGACAAGCGGTTTCTTCGCGACCTCGCCGATATCAGACTGGCCGTGGAGCCGCGCGCCGCGGCGCTTGCCGCCGAGCGGCGGGCGGACGACGCGATCGCTGTTCTGCGCGACAGTATCGAGAAGATGCGGAGCTTCGCCCCGGATAGCATCGAATTCGCCGATGCCGACCTCCGACTGCATCTCGATGTCGCGACGGCCTCGGCCAACCCGTTCATGCGGTCGATCGGCGCCGTGATCGAAGCGGCGTTACGCGCGTCGTTTCGGCTGAGCGCTCCGACCGAGGAAGCCGAGCGCGAACTCGCGATCGCCGCCCACGAGCGAATTGTCGACGCAATCGCCGACCGGGATGCCGAAGCGGCCTCCACGGCGATGAAGGAGGTCATCTTCAACGGCCTGCGCCGCCATGGCGCGGCTGGTTGAAGCGGAAAAGCGGAGAATGGTGATGGCAACCCCACGCGACGGCGGCCCTATAAGGGCGTATTTCCGGTGGTGCCGACGGTGTTCGACGGCGATGGCCGGCTCGATCTCGATGGCCAGAAGCGCGCCGTCGATTGCATGATCGATGCCGGTTCGCAGGGGCTCTGCATCCTCGCCAACTTCTCCGAACAGTTCGTGCTGACCGACGCCGAGCGCGACCTCGTCCTCGACACCGTGTTGAATCATGTCGCGGGCCGCGTCCCGGTGATCGTCACCACGACGCATTTTGGCTCGCATGTCTGCGCCGAACGCTCGCTTCGGGCGCAGCAGGCGGGTGCGGCCATGGTGATGGTGATGCCGCCCTATCATGGCGCGACCATCCGGGTTTCAGAAAACGCCATCTACCAGTTTTATCGGACCGTCTCGGACGCGGTCTCGATCCCGATCATGATCCAGGATGCGCCGGTCGCCGGCACGCCGCTGTCGGCGGCGTTTTTGGCACGCATGGCGCGCGAACTCGAAAACATCGCCTACTTCAAGATCGAGATTTCCCAGGCCGCTGCCAAGCTTCGGGAGTTGATTGCGCTCGGGGGCGAGGCGATCGAAGGCCCGTGGGACGGCGAGGAGGCGATCACGTTGATGGCCGACCTCGATGCCGGAGCAACGGGGGCGATGACCGGCGGTGGTTATCCCGACGGCATACGCCGGATCATCGACCCCTATTTCGCCGGCCGCCGCGACGAAGCCGTCGCGGCCTATCAACGTTGGCTGCCGCTGATCAATTATGAAAATCGCCAGTGCGGCCTGATCGCCTGCAAGGCGTTGATGAAGGAGGGCGGCGTCATCAAGCACGAAACCATCCGCCATCCGCTGCAGCCGTTGCATCCGGCGGTTCGAGCGGGGTTGATTGAAATCGCGAACGGTCTCGGGCCGCTCGTGCTGCGATGGGGCAAGTAAAAATGGCGCCCGCCATCCGCCTCGCTATCGTCGGCCTCGGCAAGATCGCTGGGGATCAGCACATTCCCGCGATTTTCGCGACCGAGGGTATTGAGCTCGCCGCGATCGCGAGCCGCAACGCGTCGATCGATGGCATCGCCCATTTCGCGACGCTCGACGAACTGCTCGCCGCCGCGCCCGATATCGACGCCGTCGCGCTCTGTACGCCGCCGCAGGGACGCCGCGCCCAGGCGGCAGCCGCATTGAGGGCCGGCAAGCATGTGCTGCTCGAAAAACCTCCGGGCGCGACCGTCAGTGAATTGTCGCCGCTGATCGCCGCGGCCCGGCAGACCGGGCGAACGCTGTTTGCGACCTGGCACTCCCGCTTTGCACCCGCCGTTGAACCGGCAAGGAGCTTCCTCGCCGGCCGGCAAATCAAATCCGTTGCCGTCGAGTGGAAGGAAGACGTGAAGGTTTGGCATCCAGGTCAGGCCTGGATCTGGGAGCCGGGCGGGTTGGGGGTGTTCGATCCCGGGATCAACGCGCTCTCGATCCTCACCCGCATCCTGCCGCGGCCATTCTTTCTGACCGAGGCCGAGCTGTCCTTCCCGAACAATCGCGCCGCGCCGATTGCAGCCGATCTCGCCTTCTTGGACGACACCGGTTTGCCGATCCGGGCCGAGTTTGACTGGCGCCAGACCGGTCCGCAGACCTGGGATATCCACATCGAGACCGATGCCGGCCGGCTGACGCTGTCTTCCGGCGGCAGCCGTCTCGTCCATGACGAGCGGACCCTGATCGACGAGAAGCAGGCCGAATATCGCGGCATCTATCGGCGTTTCGTCGAATTGATTGCCAACGGCGTGTCCGACGTCGATCTGTCGCCGCTGGTCCATGTCGCGGATGCCTTCATGCTCGGCCGGCGCCGCGACGTCGAACCATTCATCGAGGATTGAACGTGGCGCAGTTCGACCGCTCACAAACGCCCAGGGCCGTGCGCAGCATTTTCGGTCAGTTGCCGGATGGCACCGACATCGAGATGGTGCGGCTACGCGGCGACGATGGATTCGAGGTGCGCCTCATCACCTTTGGCGCGGCGATCCAGGCGATCTTCGCACCGGATCGCGCCGGCCGCCTTGCCGATGTCGTGCTGGGCCGCGACGATCTTGCAGGTTATCTCGCTGTCAGAGGCTTCCTCGGTGCGACAGTTGGGCGCTATGCCAACCGGATCGCGAACGGCACATTCGAACTTGATGGTAGTCGTTTTCAATTACCTGCAAACGATGGCGCCAACGCGCTGCATGGCGGCCTGGCCGGCTTCGACCGCAAAGCCTGGTCGGTCATCGATATCGGCGAAAACCCCGTGCCGTTCGTCACGCTGTCTTATGTCAGTCCGGATGGCGAGGAAGGCTATCCCGGCCGGCTGGAGACGGAGCTCACTTACAGCATTTCGGCCGGCACCGAACTTTCGGTCGCATTCTCCGCGGTGACCGACAAGCCGACCATCGTCAATCTGACCAACCACAGCTTTTTCAATCTCGGGGGCGTCGAGCCGGGCGGCGGTATCCTCGATCATCGTCTGACCATCGCGGCGGATACGTATCTGCCGGTCAGCACAGCGGGCATTCCTGAGGGCGCGCCGGGCAACGTCGACGCGACGCCGTTTGATTTCCGTAATCCCCATCCTGTCGGGGCGCGCCTTCGCGAGGCGACTGAACAAATCCAGATCCGCGGAGGGTACGATCATAATTTCTGCCTGCGCGGTGGTGCGACCGGCGTCCCGCGCCTTGCCGCGCGATTGGAAGACCCGACGTCGGGCCGTGTCCTCGAACTCCTGACCGATCAGCCGGGCGTGCAATTCTACTCGGGAAATTTCCTCGACGGGACCGTGACCGGCAAATATGGCCGCGTTCACCGCCAGTATGACGCGCTCTGCCTCGAGCCGCAGGTCTATCCCGATACACCAAATCGTCCGGGCTTTCCGACGGCGCGGCTCGACCCCGGCGAGACCTATCGCCACACTTCGCGCTATCGATTTTCGCGTCAGGATCGGCCCGGCATGATCGACCGCCTCGCAACCGACGCGAATGAGGTTTCATGATGCGTGCGGAACCGTGGCGCACGATCGGGCATTTGGTCTCTTCTCCGTCGAGCTACGATAGTGTCCGACGATGCGCCTAACAACGACGGCGCCAAAAGCAAACCGCGATAACGCGGCGACTGGGGTTAACTGAGGCGCGGATCAGTCAAATCCTCCGGCGCGGCCGGGTATTTTCCGTATCGACCAGTAGCTGCTTGGCTCACGCGACGGCTTGAGCGCGATGACTTTTCTTCGAATCGTCATCCCGCTCTATCTTTTTGTTTGAGCATGATCTCCCGCGCAGACGCGTTCCGCGTTTGTCGCGAGGGAAAGCCGGTACCCACTTTTCCGGATCATGCTCTATTGTTCCGGACCAGGCAGAGCGAATATGATCGCGGGGTTCCCGTCACCTGCGAGGCTTGCGAAGCTGCCAGGAAATTGAAGGCCCGCGTTCATTTCATGTCATCCACCAAGATCGAGCACGCCGATGGCCTGCCGCAGCCCCAGCGCAATTGGGCCATCCTCACGATAGCACTTGGCCTGGTCATGGCGGTGATGGACGGCGCCATTGCCAATGTCGCACTCCCCACGATCGCCAAGGACCTTAACGCGGACCCGGCGTTTTCGATCTGGATCGTCAACGGCTATCAATTGGCGATCACGATCTCGCTGCTGCCGCTGGCGTCGCTCGGCGAGATCGCCGGCTATCGCCGCGTCTACCTGGCGGGGCTGTTGCTGTTCACGGTGGCGTCGCTGTTTTGCGCGCTTGCGCATACGCTGCCGCTGCTGACGCTGGCGCGCATCGTGCAGGGATTTGGCGCGGCAGGGATCATGAGCGTCAACATGGCTGTGGTCCGATATATCTATCCGCGCGACCTGCTCGGGCGCGGTATCGGCATCAACGCGATGGTGGTTGCCGTCTCCGCGGCGGTCGGACCGACGGTGGCGGCGGCCATTCTGGCGGTCGGAACCTGGCCGTATTTGTTCGCCGTCAACATTCCGTTCGGCATCGCCGCGTTTGCCATCGGCTCGCGTTTTCTGCCGCATACGTGGCCCGCAAGTCACGCCTTCGACTGGCAGAGCGCGGCGCTCAGCGCGGTCACCTTCGGCCTCGGCATTGTCGCAATCGATAGCGCCGGTCATGGCCAGGCTCCCATCATCTGCCTGTCGGAATTCGGCGCGGCTGCGGTCGCCGGCGTTTTGCTGGTACGCCGGCAGACCCAAATGGCGTCGCCGCTGCTGCCGGTGGATTTGCTGCGCATTCCCATTTTCGCGCTGTCGATTGCCACGTCGATCGCCTCCTTCTGCGCCCAGATGTTGGCGCTGGTGGCGCTGCCGTTTTATCTGGAGAGCCGGTTTGGCTATTCGGCGGTGCAGATCGGACTTGTGATCACGCCCTGGCCGATTGCCGTTGCCTTCGCGGCGCCGCTCGCCGGGCGATTGGTCGAACGCCATCCGGCGGGTCTTTTGGGCGGCATCGGACTGCTGCTATTTGCCCTTGGCCTTGGCGCGTTGGCGTTGTTGCCGGCCGATCCCGGGACCATCGATGTGATATGGCGGATGGCGCTGGCAGGCGTCGGATTCGGTCTGTTCCAGACGCCCAACAACCGCACCATGATCGCGGCCGCCCCGCGCGAGCGGAGCGGCGGCGCGAGCGGAATGCTTGGGACCGCGCGACTGCTGGGCCAGAGCGCGGGCGCGGTCCTGGTCTCGCTGTTTCTGGCGCGCTTTCCACTGGAGGGCGCCCGGATCTCGCTCCTGGCCGGCGTCGGCTTTGCGTTGCTCGGCGCGGCACTTAGCATGCTGAGATTGTCGACCTCCGGCGCAAGCGGCGCCGAGCGGGTGCGGGTCCGCGAGGACCAGCGCCTGAAAGGCGAGTGAGGCACATCCTCGTGTTGAGGTTGGATGCGGCAGTGCGAAATTCGCGAGCGGTTTGACCACGGCGAGGCCGGCGAACCTCGGCGCTGGCCTTTCTCCTTGTCAAACCAGCCCAGTCGGTTCAGATTTGAAGAGTACCGGCGCGCAATGTGCCGGTAACGGTCAACGATAAAAATTGGGGCGGAAAACATGAATAGATTTTCTATTGTATGCGCCGCTGTGTTCGCTGTGGCCGGCTTACTCGCCGGGCCTGTCGGTGCGCAGGAAACCAAGCAGGACGCCAAGGCGGCCGCGGGCAAGGCGATGGTTGCTCCGGTCACTCAACAGCAGCTCAATTCGGCCGACAAAAACGCGACTAATTTTCTTTTGACCAACGGCAATTACGCCCAGACCCGGTTTTATCCGGCCAAGCAGATCGACCGCGACAATGTAAAACGCCTGCACGTGGCCTGGATCTTCCAGACCGACGTCAAGGAATCGCTGGAGACGTCGCCGATTGTCGTCGACGGCGTCATGTATGTGACGACGTCGTTCAGCCATGTCTATGCGCTCGACGCCAAGACCGGCGTTCAGCTCTGGCACTATAATCACAAGATGGGACCGATCACGACGTACTGCTGCGGTCCCAACAATCGCGGCGTCCAGGTGCTCGGCGACCTCGTCTACGTCGCCACGCTCGACTCCAAACTGGTCGCTCTCAATGCGAAGACCGGTGACGTCGTCTGGACTACCGACATCGCGGATCCGGAACTTGGATACAGCGAGACGATGGCGCCGACCGTCATCAAGGACAAGGTTCTGATCGGCACCAACGGCGGCGAATACGGCATCCGCGGCTTCATGCGGGCCTACGACGCCAAGACCGGAAAATTGATTTGGTCGTTCAATACCATCCCGGAGAATAGCGTCGGCGTTTGGGCGACCAAGGACGCCACCGGCCGCGACATGCACCGCAACATCCAGGCCGAAAAGGACCAGCTCGCCAAGACCGGCGACCCCTACCAGAAGCTGGGCGGCGGCGTCTGGCAAAATCCCGCCATCGATCTGGCCACCAACCGGATTTATTTCGTCGTCGGCAATCCTTCGCCCGATCTCGATGGCTCGATCCGGCCCGGCGACAATCTCTATACCGACTCGCTGGTCGCGCTTGATCTCGATACCGGCAAATATGTCTGCCACTTCCAGTACATCGCCCACGACGTCTGGGATCTCGATGCCGCAAGCCCGCCGGTGCTGCTGGATGTCAGGGGTAAGGACGGCAAGACCATCCCGGGCGTGATCCATGCCGGCAAGACCGGCCACATCTATGTTAACGACCGCAAGGATTGCAGCCTGATCCGGTTCTCCGAGGCCATGGTGGCGCAGGAGAACATGTGGACGCTTCCCACCAAGGAAGGCGCCCGCATGCTTCCGGGCGCGAATGGCGGTGTCGAATGGTCGCCGATCGCGACCGACCCCGGGCAGGAGCTTGCCTACGCCATCAACCTGCATCAGCCGATGAACTACTTTGTCGAGAACTCGCCCTACCCGAACGGCAAGTTGTGGCTGGGCGGCGCCTTCAAGGTGATCCCGAGCGAGGCGCAGGCCGGCAACATCACCGCCGTCAACTACAATACCGGCAAGATCAAATGGCAGGTGAAGACGCCCGAGCCGATGATCGGCGGCATTCTTGCGACCGCCGGCGGTCTTGTCTTCACCGGTGAAGGCAACGGCAAGTTCGCGGCCTATAATTCCTCCAGCGGCAAGGAATTGTGGAGTTTCCGCGCCGGTGCCGGCGTCAACGCGCCACCGTCGAGCTACACGGTGGGCGGCAAGCAGTATATCGTGGTGGGAGCGGGCGGTAATACCCAGATCGACTTCCACCGCGGCAACAACATCATCGCGTTTTCGCTCGACTGAGCGTTAGCTGCGATCATCAGACAGCGAAGCGGGACCGGTTGCGGTCCCGCTTCTTTTAATGTCGGGACTTCTTTTCTGGATCGGATCAATGAACGGCAAGTTGGGATCGTACAGTTTCGGCGCCGTCGCTGTGGCGGCGTTCTTGAACGTCAGCGCCACGCAACTGCATGCGCAAAGCATCGAAGAAAAGACGCAGGTTTGCGCCGGCTGCCATGGCGCGGACGGCAAGCCGGTCGACAAGACCATTCCCATCATCTGGGGTCAGCAAGCCGGTTACATCTATATCGAGCTGCGCGATTTCAAGCGCGGCGATCGCAAGAGCGACATCATGCAGCCGATCGCCTCATCGCTGGAGCGGCAGGACATGCTCGATATCGCGGATTATTTTTCGAAAAAGCCGTGGCCCGATCTCGGCCAGCCCCGCGCGCCAAAGGACGTCGGCGAGCGAGCGCTGAATGCCAACCGGTCCGTCGGTTGCACCGGCTGCCATCTCGATCACTTTCAGGGCGACGGCACGGTGCCAAGGCTCGCGGGCATGAGCAGGGAGTACCTGACCAAGACGATCGACGACTTCCGCACGCGGGCGCGCGGCAACAACCCAGGCATGACCGACCTGATGCTCGCCACCTCGCCGCAAGACCTCGCGGCGCTGGCGGAATATTTGGCGGGGCTGTGAGTGTGTTGGCGATCGCCCGCTTCACCCTCTCCCCTTGTGGGAGAAGGTGCCTGAGATGCGCAGCATCGAAGGCGGGTGAGGGGTTCTCTCCGCGGATGCAGACCCCTCATCCGGCGCGGACTTCGTCCACGCCACCTTCTCCCACAAGGGGAGAAGGAAAGGAGTCCCCGCGTGCGCCGCCTCAAAACACATCCCACGCTACGGCCTCGCCAGCCGCTCGCGCAGCGAGGATAACACCGTCAGATCCGCGGCGCGTTTTCCGGTCTTGTCCTTGAGCGAGGGATCGGCGCCTCGCGCCAGCAATAGATCGGCGATCTCGGCATGGCCGCCCTCGGCTGCGATCATCAGCGCGGTACGGCCGCGGTCATCCCTGTCGTCGATATGCGCGCCGGCGTCCACGAGGTAAGAGACAACCTTGATCGCCTCCGGCTCCGGGACCGCTTGATCCGGCCCCGAGGCCCACATCAGCAGCGTCAGATCGTTGCGATAGCGCGCGTTGACATCGATATTTTGCGCCAGCAACCGCTTCACGATATCGAACCGGGCGCTCGCCGCCGCATAGATCAGCGGCGTCTTTCCGGTTTTGTCGGGTGTTCGCGGATCGGCGCCATGCGCGAGCAATGCCTCGACGATCGCCTCATTGCCGGCGTAAGCGGCCGCGGCGAGCGGGGAGACGCCGCTGTGTCCCACGAGATTGACGTCGGCGCCGCGCTCGATCAGCCGCTGCGCGATCAGGATATGGCTGCCTTCGGCGGCGAAATACAGCGCGGTGGCACCGTCGAGATTGCGCGCATCGATCGGCGCGCCGCGCGCCAGCAGCAGATCGACCATCCCGAGATGGCCGGATTTGGCGGCATGACTAAGAGGCCGGGCACCGAGCCGGTCCCGCGCGTCGAGCGAGGCACCCTCATCGAGCAACTTCGTCGTCAGATCGATGCAATTGCCGTCGGTCGCCGAAAACAGCGTCAACGACACTTCCATCGCCGTAATCTGCGGTTTGGCGATTTCAAATCGGCGAGATAATGCCTGGCACCGGTCGGGATCCGCGGCGCGCGCATCGGGCGCCGCGCTTAGGAGCGCGATTGCGATCGAGCAGAAAAACACGGAGCAGCGGTGCAATGCGGTCTCTCCCCGACACGTTTGTTGTTCTTGTTGTTTCAGTCATGAGGCTGACACAAGAGCCAGCCGAAGCCAAGGAGCCGGTAGGATGGGTTGAGCCCTTGCGAAACCCATCACCCGTTGGGGATGGAGACGCATGAGTATCGCGGAGTTTATCGTCGGGCGCGCTTCGCGCGAGCCGTTGGCTCCGCCCATCCTACGAGCTGCTGCTCGACATAAGCGCAATAAACGCCTTCAATGTATTGCCGAATTACGGTGACAGTGCACTTAACTAAATCCATGGCTCGACGATAGCCCTGCTTTCCCGTGCGGCTGGCTTCGGCCCACGCGTGCCTGATTTGAGAAGATGCCCGGTCCGTCGCGCGATGCGGGCGAGAAAAGGAGCCGGACCGGGGCAGCAAGCCGTTGCCCGTCGCCTTGCGGCAAATTGGCACGACGGGCAAAATTCCGCTTCACTGGGACCCCAAATCAGTAGTTTAACTCCGGCCATCCCGTTCCGGGAAGAGGGGCGGTCGCGCGTCGTCACGAACGCGGGATGGGATGTGGTGGACGCGAGAGCGTCGGCGCGCAATTGCGGTTGCAGGGCGGGTTGAACCTCGTGAGCGATGGACAGGCGCGCAAGACGAACGACGTTTCCGCCTTCGCTAACGCTTCGACGGACTGGCACTTGGCCCGGCGAAGCCTCTTGGCGAAGACGGGTCGCGTACGGCAAAACCGTGTGGTCCTGACACCCGTTGCTGGTGCCAAGTCGGCGGTGGCCAACTCAAACCCGACCGGGATTGAGGAGCCGCTCAAATCCGCCGACGACGGTGACAAGACGAATTCGTCGCCGGGGAGAGCACGGCATAAGCCGTAAAGCCATCACGCAGGGGATGCCGGATGCCTCCGCTGAACCTGTATGCTCGTGTGCGC
>Ga0185299_10001110_pt1 | contig 58026 bp, 57 predicted proteins | sample PaiPotPPA55metaG_FD_128002 | JGI IMG/M metagenome (GOLD analysis project Ga0185299, IMG submission 128002) | Iron sulfur acid spring bacterial and archeal communities from Banff, Canada, to study Microbial Dark Matter (Phase II) - Paint Pots PPA... ... | reverse complement strand
GCTTTACGTGCAGCCGCGTGGTGGCGTTCAGGCGTTCGATGTGGCTAGTGGATACCAGTTCCATCTCGGGTTCGCCAGTGATGGGCCTACGCATAGCAGAAGCGAAGGAGGGTGCGCTGTACTTGCGCTCTGGATGTTGCGCGGCATCATGGGTATAGACTTTCACGATCTGACCGTAATCCACATCTGCGCCGAAAGATCGCTCAACCGCTTCCGCGTATCCGTGCAGGGCATCGGTTGAAATCTGAACCCTATTCCGCATCCGGCTTGCGACATCCTGCACGAATGCCGTAGTAGTGTCGAGATTCCGTTTGCCGCACTTGAACGATGGCACTAGCTTTGTCTCGGAATCTATCGCGCAGTACGTCCACACATCGCCGTAGGTCGGGTCGTCGTCCAATCTGAGATGCCGTTCTTTCTTGCCGATGAATCCCCACACCTCATCGAACTGCAAATAGCGGCATCCCAAGTCTTGCATCTTGGAGTCCATGAGCAGTTCACAGCCCTTGCCAGCGCGGACGCCTAACCGCATGATCGTGTCGCGGTGAACGCCCGTCAGGCGCTCGATTGACCGGATGCTGGAACCCTCAGCTAGTGCGCCAATCACCGCTATTTGCTTGTCCTTTAAGAGTACGTTTGCCATGACCATTACTGTATTACAGAAATTATCGCTTGTCAAGTAGTTTTTGTGTTACAATAAAGCCATGCCAGATGATGACGGCGGACAATCCGTAGAGCAGCAGCACCCAAAGCAAAACCCGGATGTTCAGGCTATCAATCCGCCATTGTCGCCAAAGGAGCCAACTCCCATAACAGCAACACCCATAAGCGCTGATCCAAATAGAACCCAGATAGAGCTGCTCGAAGACCGTATGCGAAGTGCTGAAAAGTGGATGGTTTGGCTGACCGGAGCCATCGCATTCTTCGGGCTTTGCACTGTTGTTGTTGGCGCTCTTCAATGGGGTGCCATGAAGGGGCAATTGGGGGAGATGCAAAGCGGTGGAGTTGATACCCATGCGTTGGCCGTCTCTGCTGGGAAACAGGCGGACGCCGCTAAATCTCAGGTCGACAAAATGGCAGAGTCCATCGCCAGAACCGATAAGCTTGTCGGTGCGACAGCTGAACTCGCGCAGGAAGCCAAGCGATCCGCTGAGGTTTCCCAGAAAGCTCTCAGGGCTACTATTGCAGCGGATAGACCTTGGATAGGGTTGAGCGAAGCTAGTTTCGGGGACATTGGGAAAACAAAGGGGGCGAATTTCTTTTTCTTGAACTCCGGTAGGCGTCCCGCTCTGATCGTTTTGAGCAACATGCAATATGCTTTTTATGACACTCTCCCCGCCCATCCAGGATACGGGCCTCGCCTTGTGCCTCCCAGTAGCGGCCTTGTGATGCCAAACGGCGGTTTCAACATGCCAACTTCGCTCCCATTCACGGATTGGTCTCAAGTCGAAGCCATCCCCGCGCCGAAGCGATTGTTCGTTTACGCTCGGGTGGAATACGAAGACATCGTCACGCACGAAAGGCATTGGACACATGCTTGTTTCGTACATGGCGCGGCTGAAGCGATTAAGACCGTAAACCACGGCTTCGTTGATTGCGAAATGTACAACGATGCCCGCTAGGAGGAAAATCCAAATTAGGACACGACCCCAAGGCGATACTTCTGCCACCCGGCGACTCGGCAGAGGTAAAGACATGCTCCATGCGATTCAATCTTGCCCACAGCGCTTCCTAGCTGGTGCTTTGAAGCAACCGGCTGAATCCCGGAGGGGGCGCTGAGGTTGGCTCGTATGCTCTCTATGTTTCGTGATCGCGGCTGACCTTGTTCTCCAAGTCCTACGAGAAACGAACTCTTTGCGACGGCAGGCATGACGCACAGAATCACTTTCAAAGGGTGGATTCTGGTCGGCTTCGTCATCTAACCCCATTGGTGGACGGCGAGAAGTCACATTTTTCACAAAAATCGAACATTCTTAGTGTCTCCGCCGAAAACTTGACATCCGGCCTTAAGCTAAAAGGTTTGGGATTCGCGACATTCTCTCCCCGATTGAAACGCGATTTTCAGTGCATTTAAGGACACCTGCCAATTTTGCCAATTTGGTCCGTTCATTTGTTCTGTTTTCGTAAATTTCCACAAGTAGACAATCAGCAAATCTTGCACTGTGTTACCGTACTGCCACTCAAAAAGGGGTAGTCCGAGTCCAACCGAAACTTGCTTGAGTTTTCAAGCTGTCTGCAAGCATTCGTAACAATTTGTAAGAAACAGAATCTCGATTGCGGAGGACGTGTATGTTTCGCCTCGCGGTTGCAATCTCTCTCCTAATCTCCGCCGTCTGCGCGGTGGCTCAAAACCCACAATCCAGTGACTCGTTCGCGGTGTCGCTTGCCCAAAAGTCCGTTACGGCCCTCACCGGCGGCGCTTCCGTCGCCGATGTCACCCTCAATGCAAACGTGATTTCGATCTATGGTTCCGACAACGAGAACGGCACCGCAACACTTGAGGCCAAGGGAACCAACGAGAGCCGAGTGAACCTGAGCTTGAGCAGCGGAACGCGTTCTGACGTGCGCAATGTCATAGGCGGTTTTCCCGCTGGCGCTTGGAACACGAATGGTGGCAAGTCGACGGCCTATGCTGGTCACAACTGCTGGGCAGATGCGGCGTGGTTCTTTCCAGCGCTTTCTTCGCTAACCCAAGCCGCGAATCCTAGTGTCATCTTCAAGTACATCGGCCAAGAGCAGCATGGGGGAGCAAGCGTTCAGCACATCCGTGCTTTTCGGATCGTCTCGCAGGACACAGCGGGCATGTTTCAGCGGCTCAGCACTACCGATTTCTACTTGGACGTGAATACCAACCTCCCTCTCGCAATTGCTGTGACCACGCACTCCGACAAGGACATGAACACCAATATTCCTCTGGAATTCCGGTTTGCAAACTATCAGGCAGTGAGTGGAATTATGGTTCCGTTCCATTTTCAGCAGATGCTCAATGGCGGTGTGGTTTTGGATATCACAGTCACCAATGCTGTATTCAACACGGGTTTGCCCGATAGCTTGTTCACTCTGCAGTGAAGGCGAGGGAACGCAAATTTATGAAGCGCACTATTTGCACGTTGTATTTGGCGACTCTACTATTTTTGAGTGGAATTGCTTCCGCTCAGGTTGCGACCACGCAGCCATTCAATAGCTTTGGCGGCGGCCCGTTCGATACCGTCAATCTCGGGAATCTAAATGTGCATTTCGCTGTTCCCGTGGTTCACAAAGCGGGACGCGGCATGCCCTTCGCTTACGACCTTACCTATGATAGTTCGGTTTGGACTCCGGTCGGCACAAGCGGACATCAGACTTGGGTGCCCTCAAGCACGTGGGGTTGGACGAACAACGCCCTTGGAAATTCGTCGCCCTACATCAGTTATAGTCAAGCAACTGGCTCAACAACCTCGTGCGGGTATATGGGGCAGGGATCTTTCTATGTCATTACTTACGGTAACTTTGTTTACCACGATCAGTTCGGTGTCAAGCACCCTTTTAGCATCGGGGGCGCATACATTGTCATCTTGACGGGAGCTTCTGGATGCCCGACCGGTGGCCCGCAGCCCTCCACTCCTAGTTCCGGTCCGGCGACCGATGGCTCTGGTTACATTCTTAATTTGGGAGTACCAACTCAGTCGGGCATCAGTACCAGCGCAGCCTACCGCAATGGACAAAGCATCACCGGATCCGGCCAGGGGAGCAACTACAGTGCTACGGATGCCAACGGAAATACGATCTCGTTCGACCCTAATACCGGAAAGTATACCGACACGCTCGGACAGAACGTCGTGACAGTGGCAGGTGCCAATCCCGTTTCATTGACCTACACACCACCGAGCGGAACTGCGGTTCATTACAGCGTCAACTACGGCACCTACAATATAAAAACAAACTTCGGCTGCAGTGGGGTCGCCGAGTACACGGGCAATAATGTGTCGCTCGTCAGCAGCATTGGCTTGCCGGACGGGACCTCGTATTCCTTTTCCTACGAACCCACGCAAAGCTATTCGGGGTACTACACCGGGCGGCTCAAGTCCGTTACTCTGCCGACCGGTGGAACCATCACCTACACCTATCCTCTTAGCAGCGATGGAACGAAGAACGAGATTAACTGTGCCGATGGCAGCGCTCCCGTGCCCGTTGGCACTAGTCCAAGCATGACCAAGGCATTAAGTTCTCCCGGCGGGCAATGGAAGTATGCCCGCACGCAAGTCTCCGGCAATCATTGGCAGACGACAGTGACCTCGCCAACTGGCGACAACACAGTTCTGGATTTTCAAGAGGACAACACGACTGGTAACGGAGCGACGTACAGCTTTTATGAAACAAATCGGCAAACGAATCAACTGATAAATGGAGTACAGACTTTGCTGTTGACGACGGTTACTTGTTGGAACGGAAATACCTCGAACTGTATGACAACGGCTGTATCATCGCCCATAACGTCGAAAAGCGTGACCTTGGAATATCCAAGCAGCGGTCTCCAATCGAAAGTTGCAACCTACTACAACTCCTATGGATTGGTAACAGAAGTTGATCAAAGCGCTTACGGGAGCGCACCGGGGAGCACTATACGATCAACCTACATAAGCTACGCAAGTCTTGGGAACAACATTTATGATCACCCAGCAAGCGTATCCATTACTGACGGTGGCCAGTCCGGCCACGTGCTCTCCAAGACCACCTATACGTATGACGAATACACAACCTACCCACTGCAGCAGACAACTAACACGCCACAGCACGGGAGCATTTCCGGCTCGCGTGGCAATGCTACCACTATCGCCAGTACCGTTATCGGAACCACGACGTTGACAAGGCATTTTGCCTATTATGACACCGGCAACGTTTACAAGAGCTATGACGTTAACGGGGCGATCACGACCTACAACTATGACACTACCGCGTGGGAGACCAACACTACCAAATCGTGCGGGAATAGCTTCGCGACTGGTCTTACTCTGCCCATTAGCGGACTTTCCACCAATGCGTACACAACCTGGAACTGCATTGGCGGCGTGGTGATTGGGTCAACAGACTTGAATAACAACACTACAACCACGACCTACAGCGACGCGGATTTCTGGAGACCATACTCGGTCCAGGACCCGACCGGGACCACCACTGTCTTCACCTACAATCCTTACAGCACTTCAGCCTTGGCGAATGTTGATAGCAAGATGCTCTTCAACAACAGCGCCTCCGTAGTCGAACAACTTACGACTATGGGAACATTCGGCCAACCGCTTTATTCGCAGCAACACGAAGCACCGAGCGGGACGAATTCTACTAACTACGATTCCACGCAGGTGCTCTATGATTCGTTCCTGAGAGCGAACAAGTCGAGCATGCCGTGCGTTTCGACCGCAATCACGTTTACCGACCAGAACCAGGCTTGCCCCAGCGCGGCCGTCACGACCAGCACATTCGATGCTTTGGGTCGTGTCACGCAGACCACGGATGGTGGGAACCCTACTCCAGGATACGTCAAATACACCTACAACCAGAACGACGTGAAGCAAGACATCGGTCCAGCTCCTCCCGGCGAAAACGACAAGCAGAAGCAACTGGAATATGACGCGCTAGGTCGGCTTACATCAGTTTGCGAACTGACCAGCCTCACGGGATACGCCCAGTGCGGACAGACGAATCCTTATAACGGCTATATGACGACCTACGTTTACGGCTTCAACGGTTCGGGGTACCTAACCGCGACAGTCACGCAAGGTCCGTCAGGTTCGCAGCAAACTCGCGTCTATACTTACGACTTGCTGGGCAGAATGATCTCCGAGCAGAACCCCGAAAATGGAACGGTAACCTACACCTACGATTCCGACTCAGCGGGGACGTGCTCTGGCACCTATAACGGCGATCTGGTCAAGCTTACGGACGCGAAGGGAAACAAAATCTGCTACCAGTACGATGTACTGCACCGGGTGACCGGCATCACCTACCCGACCGGTCCGGATTCGGCAAATACCCCGACCAAGACGTTTGTTTACGACAGCGCAACCTTCAACAGCACCGCCATGTCGAACCCGAAGGGGCGTCTGGCGGAAGCCTACACCGGCGCGTCTGGCTCCAAGATCACAGACGAATTCTTCAGCTATTCGGTCCGTGGGGAATTGACGGATACCTGGGAGTGTACTCCGCACTCGGGCAGCAACGGGTGCGCTTCTGTCAGCAACTACTACCACGTCACGGCTGGGTTCTGGGCCAACGGCGCTCTAAACACTCTAAGCAGCAATATCAGCGGCGTCCCAACACAAACCTATGGCGTGGATGCAATGGGAAGGACCTCTGCGGTAAGCGCGGCGTCTGGGCAGAACCCGGTAACCAGCGCCAGCTACGACCTCGCCAATTTCAAGACAACCGTGACCTACGGCTCCTCGGACTCGGACGTGGTCAATCTTGACCCGAACACGGGCCGCATGACCAAGTACACGTTCAACGTGGGCAGCAATTCCGATGTCGGCCAGACGACGTGGAATGCCAATGGATCGCTCGCGACCTTACAGGTCACTGACACAATTCCGAGTACGGCCGACACCCAAACCTGCAACTTCACGCATGACGATCTGTCGCGTATTTCCAGCGTGAACTGCCTCAACGGTGCGACCAACAAGTGGAACCAGACTTTTACTTACGACGCCTTCGGTAACATAACAAAAAATACCAGCGGTCCTGGAATTTCGTTCCTGCCGACTTACGACACGTCGAAGAACTGGATCACAGCCCTGCCAGGAATTACGACGACGACCGATAACAACGGGCAGATGACCTACGACGGGGTGCACAATTACACTTGGGACGCGGCAGGCAAAATGCACAGCGTGGATACAACAACCTTGACTCACGATGCCCTGGGCCGCATGGTGGAAAAGGCCGTCGGAAGCGCGTACACGCAGACTGTGTATAGTCCACTGGGCAAGAAGTTTGCCTTAATGAACGGGCAGACGCTGCAAAAAGCCTACGTTCCGCTTCCGGGTGCGCAAGCGGTGTACACCAGCACGGGACTGACTTACTACAGACACGCCGACCACCTCGGCAGTTCGCGGTTAGCAACCACTCCGAGCAGGACGATGTACTCCTCCACGGCCTATGCGCCTTACGGCGAGCCGTACTCACAGGCCGGGACCACAGACTTGTCGTTCACAGAGCAAGATCAGGATATGGTGTCGGGAATCCATGATTTCCTGCTCCGCAAGTACACTCCGGTCCAAGGCCGCTGGCTCTCGCCCGATCCGGCCGGTTTAGCTTCAGTTGATCCGAGTAGTCCGCAGAGTTGGAATAGGTATGCATACGTGTTGAATAATCCGCTGGCTCTCGTTGATCCGTTGGGGGACTGCTCTGGGGAACCCGATGACCAAGGGGTCATACATTGCGACGATCCACAGCCGGGTGGCGGTCAGCCGCCACCAAGCCAGCCTGGCTACCCTGGCTGCGTAGCCTACGGGACCGAGGGTTGTATCCCCTTCCCTTGCTCGATGCCCGGCGTGAGCTGTGGCGGGGCACCGGGCCCAGTCACAATCGGCGGTGGCCCAGCGACCGGCAGTAGTGGAGGTAGTGGCGGCGGCAGCGGCAGTTTTATCAACACGGTTGTTAACAGCGCTCTGAAACAATCGAAATTGGGTGCGTGTCTAAATAAATGGGTTGGTCCTGGTACTGTCTTGACGAATGCAAACCTTCCCATTGTGGACTTTCGGTCCTCAAGTGCGCAGCTGGATCAAATGCTAGGTGCTGGGGGCAATCAACTTCAGCCGGGCACGTTAGGAACCATCCAAACTCCGGTACCTTCAACTGGGCCGGGCACCCTTTACATCGCAAGCGAACTGTGGGGTAACTTGAATGAATCGATGCAAACCTTTATTCACGAAACCGGTAACCTCTTGGCCATACAACAGTTTACCAGCACCCCAGGCGACCCAGTCGGCAGAGCGTTCCTTGGAGCCAGAGGAACGGCCCCTGGGCCCGGACAGGTCAATGATCCGTTCGTCAATGACAAAGACATCGGGGAGCAACTGCAGGAATGCGTCTTCGGCCCACCGATGCTTAACCAGAGCATCACTGTTACTGCTACTCCTTGAGCTCGCTCTGATCGTGATGCCCTCGCCTCAGCAGGCGTTGGCGAAGTCCGCAGATGACAACCTTGCTCACGTCCGTTTGGCGATTATAGGAGTCAAGCGCCTGGGAACTGAAGAGGTGGAAGTGAGTTTCAAAGTTATGGGCGGACGCGAGCAGCCGATATTCATTCCCGACATAGAAGTACCGGGATCGGTGCAGTTAGTCACCTTGCAAGTCATCCACTTCGATGATCGGCGGGGATGGGGCTTACTTGGGCCTTTCTACGACGTTCCAGCGGGAAGCGCCGCAGTTATTCAGCCGACCCAAGAATTATCTCTTCTGGAGCGTCTCCACGACCCGAGTATTGTTGTGTTACCCGGGAAGCCGATACCTCGTCACAGGATTAAGCCAACTCCGCTGGGAGGAAAGTACAAGATCACAATTGGCTACTATGGCAGCGAGGTGGAGTGGAATAAGTATCTCGAAGTTCTGCGCAGCAAGAAGATGCCTAAGAAGTTTCCCCAATTACATTATGTGGAGTCCGAGGAGTTCACGATCTCGCCAGCCAAGTAATCCTCGTTTGACCTGCTCCCCTCTTTCCGCACACTTGAGAATACGACAAAATCCTTTCAGCCCATCTCCGGTTTGACCTGCTCCCCAAAATCCGCACACCGCTTAAGTATGATTTCATATTTGCGGAAAGGGGAGTCTATGTCGAAGAGCAATCACACCGAGCTTGGCAGGGGATTTTGCTGAAGGTGCAACTCAGTTCAGCGTACCAGTTCTTAATCCGGCTGCCGTGCTGCCAGAAGCCGGAGAAGGTGCATATAACTGCCTTACTGCAGTGTGCAGTGCGATCATGCGCGGCTGGACTTTTTAGAACAATCCATGAAAGATAAAATTGCAGTTGCTTTCATCCTCGCGCCTCCCCGAACTGAAGGAGAGCAAACCCCTCTCGCGTCGCTGGTGGGGCATCTTAAAAGAGAATTTGAATCCGCAGACTTCGTGGGGACCGAGATCAAACTCAGCTCGCTCGGTTATGGCGCATTTTCCTTACATCTTTCGGAGGGTCGCGCCAGCATAGTGGTATGGCCTATCCGTGGCCATTCAAATCACTGGCAAATATGGATTGTCTACGTTCAATCGCGGCTAAAGCGGCTCTTTCGGGTTGCTCCCCCGGACGATGTAGTGGAAAAGCTGGAACGCATTCAGAGCCTCAGAGGAGTTTTTTGCTAATTCACGAGGCGCGGGACGTCCGCTGGATGTCGGTGGCAGAAGCAGACCAGGAACTAGCGAATGCCTCAAGTCCGCCTATCAGGTAGGGACCCCCTTGCAGCAATTGCAACTCACAATCCATTCACAATCTTTTGATTGCATCGTCCAAGTGCCCAGAAGTGCCCGGTAATCGGCTAGTTTCGAGTGCGCGCCGTGGCCCGCCGACTATTCGCTCTCCGAGCGCCCTTTGAACAGGGACCTCCATCGGGCGTGCAGAAATGATTCCAGAAGCGATAGTCTCGGGAGACCAGGGACCAGAGGCCATCGGCAGAAGCAGGTTCACTCGATCAGTATGCTCTTTGATCCAGTCTCACACAGACTCAGGAGCAAACGCCGACAGCCTCGACCCTTTATCGCATTTGTCAAAATTGATCGCGCAAGAGTTTCCATGTGAAGGGACTCCATCTCGTGAGGCTGGAACAGATCCGCACAATATCATGCTCCAAACACAGCGTGTCCCCATCGCGCCTCCCAGGGGGCACGGACAGGAATTTTACAATTTTGCAACAACGGGCAAAAATCAATTGAGGTTCTGGCTTCCGCTGGTACTCTTCCTTATTGAAGGTCTATGGCAGGACGCATCCACGCAATTAAGCGTACCGAGGAGGCAACCGCATGGACGCCAAACCTGCCCTCGATCCACATCAGGATCACCTCGACGGGTTGCAAGACTTTGGCTACAACGAGCAAGAGGCTCGTTTTCTTTACCTAGCCGCTACCCATTCAGGATACTTCACACGTCACCAATTCCTCAGCTTCACCCACCAAACCAAGGGCTGCCTTGTTCATCGGTTTACGACCAAACTGCTGACTCAGCATCATGCCCAAGCAACCCAGTGCGCTCATAAGACTTACGTCTTCAAGCTCACCTCACGCAAGATTTACGATCTGATTGGCAAACAAGACCTTCGGGATCATCGGTTCCACACCGCCGACTTCATTCGGAAGAGGCTGCTGGTTCTCGATTTCGTCCTGGCCCACCCCGATCTTCAATACCTCGAATCCCAGGAGGAAAAACTCAAGTTTTTCCACGAACAACTGGGCATACCAGCCAGACTTTTCCTAGGGCAAGCCGATAGGACGGAGGGCCTGGATCGGAGCTTGAACCGCTTTTTCAAGGATCGATTTCCTCTCTTCGTTTCCGCCAGAAATGGAAGCACGCCAGGATCGACACCGCCCACTTTTGTCTACTGCGACCCAGCCCATCATGGCATCTCTTGGTTCGTCGGCTACCTGGATCGGCACCACACTTTCTTCCGCCGATTGCCCGCCTTCAATCTTGTCTACGCCACCCCGAGCCCATGGAAACTCGACCGTGCATCCCAGGTTTTCACCGCGATTTTCAGAAATGCCAAGCGTCCGGACCCCGAGCATCTGACCCGCTATTTCCAAATCCGACGCCGCTGGGAGACGGGCCAAAACGGCTCTCTTACCCGTGCCGACCGGGATCTGCTTCGCGCTGGTGACAAGCAATACAAGGGCGAACCGTTCGAGTCGGCCTACAAAAAATGGTTCGCGGCGGGTCTTCCGGAAGTCGACCTGGACGCGCTCTTCGGCCCGTCTTTCCTGCGGCAAGAGGTAGGCTTCGGGGCCCAACTCCTACCCGATAGCCACGACTTTTTGTCCTGCCAAAATGCACGTCCCGTTAGACCCTCGCTCCAAAACGCTCGATCCACTTTCCGGTCTGCATCACGGTCTAGGGCCACAGCGCTGCAAGCTATTGCTGCCCCAGAACTCCCAAGCTGAAACCACGAACAATTGCGACGCGGGAAAATCCACACCGTGGCCGGGAGCGACCCCATTTTGTCCCCGTTTTTCGGGGCCAAAACGCCCTACGGGGTTCCGGGTCGCTCCCGGCCACGGTGTGGATTTTCCCGCGTCTTCAGTTCGGGCAGGTTTGCCATCCGCAATCAGCAGCAACGTCTTGCCAGAACTGTCTTGATGATCTCTGCAACCTTTGAGGACTTCCAGCATTCTTCCGCAATGCTCTCCTAGTTCCACTCACCCACAGAGATCGCACTGAGGCATTCCTTCCTAGCAGTAAAGTCGCACCGGCGCCAAGACTCGTCAAGGCTCTCGACCGCTGCGCGGCGCACGTTCGTGCGACCTTGACGAACCTTGGCGCTCGGATGCAAAACACCTTCCGCTATTATGAAGGAATGCCTCAGAGTGTTCGATCTCCGAACCGTTCTGATGCGTACCTTCGCGCTCTTCTATCCGTCTAAGCAAACCTGTACGCGGCCCACGGACAACTACCGGACAGACCGCCGTCGGACTCCAGACCGGCACCGCTTCCGCCTACTACGTCCAGCTTTTGGCACGGAGACGTCAAGCTCCTACAAGAGAGTCTGGAAGTCGTCCAGCGCACGGCTGCTGTCATCCCTGGGGGCTATCAGCCCCGAGGTGGCAGGAAGCCAGCCAAGCAGCCCGGCTACGCCCGCATGGATTGGTAATAAATTGAGGTTTTGATTTCCGCGGTACTCTGCCTTATTGAAGGGCGCTGCAGGCCGCGCAGACAAAGCGCACGCACGCCGGACGCGATGCCTTCCGCACGAGCGCGTGCTCCTTGGGCCGCAGGCCGTATGGGACGGTATCTTCTCGTCACATCACTTGCCCGCCGCTATTTGGGATTTGACGGCTGCGTGAGCGGAAGGGCAGCCGCTCCGAGTTAGTTCTCTGTCCAGGGGAAACTCCGCAGAACCACGCCCGTATGCCGCAAGAGTGGACTCAAGCCAGAACGCAAGCCTGAGCTTTATACGTCTATATCTATTTAGCGGCGACATCTCGAAGCGCTTGCGGGCTCGGCCTGGGCAGCTTCGATGGAGTCAGACTGTATGATCCGACGAACTTCAGTTCCCTTCCCAGCTCAACCCCGCGAGTACTACGTGGACGCTGCAGAAGCAGCCCGATTTCTGTCCATCCATCCGCGAACTTTGCAACAATTAGCTCGTGCGGGCATCGTCCCCGCCCATCCGCTCGGATCGGGCCCCCGCAAGTTCTGGCGCTTCTTGCTCTCCGAACTCGACGACTGGCTACGCACTCGCATAGACTCGTCTTGCGGTGCCGTCCGTGTCATTGCCAGAGAAAGGAAGTTTCAATGATACGGTTTCAGAATGGCAGTTTGAAGCGAGTCATGCGCAAGCAAGGAGAAAGTTGGATGCTCCGCTACCGCAAACGTCGTGCTCTTGACGGAAGGTGGGTGGAAGCCACTCCGATTTTCATCGGAACGGTAAAGCAGTTCACGTCCGAGGAAGCCGCATGGCACAGAGTCGACTCTCTCAACCTCAACCTCAACAACCCAGCCTCTGGTTCGCTGGGTGCTCACCCAGTAACCTTCAACGACCTGGTCTCACACTACTGCCGATACGAGTTGTCGCTGGATCAGAGTGAGGCACAGATCGAGAAGGCGCACAGCACGATCACGACCTACAAGCGGTACCTGCGCAAGTGGGCGCTGCCTCGTTGGGAAACTCAGGTCGCCATGACTCTTGATCCCATCGAGGTGGAAACATGGCTCAGGGAATTGGGCAGGAGGCATGGTCTGGAAAATCCCACGCGGGCCAAAATTCGGCAGGCCATGAGTCTGGTTTACAAGCATGGACAGCGTTACGGATTGCTTCCCCGCGGGGACGAGGGTAATCCGCTGCGTTTTGTCCGGCAGTCAACCACCAGTTCGTTTGAACCGATCATCTTGAGCTTGGCAGAAGCTTTTGCCATCCTCAACCAACTGGATCTCATGAAGCGTACGCTGGTGTTGGTGATTGCAGCCACTGCGTTGCGCATCTCGGAGATTCTGGCTTTACAGTGGAAGGACGTGGACTCTGAGGGCCAGCAAATCCAGGTGACCAAGGCCTGGGTCTATGGCCGGTTCGGCAAGCCCAAGTCCAAGGCCTCCAAACGCCCCGTTCCCTTGCATCCTCTACTGGCCGCGCATTTGACTGGTTGGCGCGAACAGAGTCCCTACGCAACGGACGAGGATTTCATCTTTCCGTCGCTCAAGCTGAAAGGGCGGAAGCCGCCGTGCGCCAACATGCTCGTGGCGGACCACTTGAAACCTGCTGCCGGAAGAGCGGCGGTGAAAGGCAACGTTGGTTTTCACACCTTTCGCAGAACTCTGGCTTCGCATCTGGTGGCCAACAACTACGATCCAAAGCTGGCGCAAGAACTTCTGCGTCACAGCAACATTCGCACCACCCTGGATATCTACGCTCAGGCCATCACACCGAAAAAGCTGGAGGCCCAGGGAACATTCTTGCGTTCGTTGCTGGCGCAGGGCGAAACGACTCGGTTGGTGCAATAACTGTGGGTAGACTGTGGGTGAATTTCGGTGGAGTGGAATTCGACAAATCCTTTGGAATGATGGTGGCCAGGGACGGAGTTGAACCGCCGACGCCAGCCTTTTCAGGGCTGCGCTCTACCACCTGAGCTACCTGGCCATTTGGTGAGGAAACGGCTTGTTTGCCGTTAAACGCCGCATCTCCAAACCCATCCAGATTGGCTGCATCCCGTACCTGCAGGTTTGATACGCGGAGTGCGTGCGAACCAATCGATTATAAACAATCAAGTCGGATTCTGCTCAATCCGCGAAGGAACCATTGCGTGTTAGCCTTTCTCCACGCCATGGCTCTGAAGGAGATTTATGAACAATGCTCACCCCACACACGTTGACCTGCAGGCAATGGCTCAACAGATTATGTTGGCGCACGGCTTTGCACCGGATTTTCCCGCCCCGGTGCAACAGCAATTGGCGGATATTAGAGCGCGCCCTCCGCTCCCAGTTTCCTCCTCGAATTCCGCAGCCGGTTCCAACTTAAAAGACCTGCGCCATCTGCTCTGGTCCTCCATTGATAACGACACTTCTCGCGATCTCGACCAGATCGAAGTAGTCGAACGGCTCCCTACTGGCGAGGTCAAGGTAATGATCGGGATCGCAGACGTGGACGCCTTGGTGGCCAAGGCCTCGCCCATTGATGATCATGCAGCGAAAGAGACAACCACGGTTTATGCCGGCGTGCGCAACTTTCCGATGTTGCCGGAAGAGCTTTCGACCGGGGCCTCGTCGCTGTTGGAGGATCAGGAAAGGTTGGCAGTGGTCATCGAGTTCGTGGCGGGCGCGGACGGCAACGTGAACGCGGGCACGGTGTATCGGGCGCTGGTGCGAAATCGGACACAGCTCATGTACAACTCGGTGGGAGGCTGGCTGGAGGGCACGGCGGCGGCCCCGCCCAAGATAGCGGCATCCACCGAGTTGCAGGCACAACTCAAGCTGCAAAACGAAGTCGCACAGGCGCTGAAGAAGCAGCGATTCCTTCACGGAGCTTTGAATATCGATACCAATGAAGTGCATCCCGTAGTCCAGAACCAACAGGTCGTGGATATTGTTAAACAGGAGAGGAACCTCGCTACCGAACTGATCGAGGATTTTATGATCGCCGCCAACGGCGTGGTGGCGCGGCTTCTCGAAAAGGTCTCTTCGCTGCGGCGCATTGTGAAAACTCCTCAGCGTTGGGAGCGGATTGTTCAACTGGCGGCGGAGCAGGGTGGGAACCTGCCAGCGCAACCAGATTCCAAAGCGCTGAACGATTTTCTCCTCCAGCGCAAAGCCGCTGATCCCGATCACTTTGCGGATTTGTCTCTCTCCGTGATCAAGCTGATCGGACCGGGTGAGTATGTGCTGGAGCGTCCCGGCGATCCCGAGCCGGGACACTTCGGCTTGGCAGTCCAGGACTACACCCACTCAACAGCTCCCAACCGGAGATTTGCTGATGTGGTCACCCAGAGGTTGATCAAGTCCTTGCTGGCCGGAATGCCGGGACCATACTCCGATGACGAACTGGCTGGGATCGCAAACAACTGCACACTAAAAGAAGATGCCGCGAGAAAAGTCGAACGCGAGATGTCAAAGCGGCTATCCGCAGTAGCCATGAGCACGCGCATCGGCGAAACATTCGACGCCATCATCACCGGTGTGGGTCCGCACGGGACGTTTGTTCGAGTGATGCAACCTCATATCGAAGGACTGTTGACGCAAGGAAGCCAAGGGTTGGATGTCGGAGATAAACTGCGAGCGAAGCTCACGCGGACCGACGTCCAGCGCGGCTATATTGATTTTGTTCGCGGCTGAAAGCCAAGAAACAATCGCGGCGAGGAGCTGAGAATTCAGCGCCGCCGCCGCGTTGTCTTTGCGTCGAACCTGCTGGGAACCAATTACCGGTGCCCGCCGCCGTGGAATCCGCCACCGCCGTGGGATTCTCCGCCATGAAAGCCGCCACCGCCCCGGTAGCCGCCACCGTTGTGGCCGCTATAACCTCCGCCCGAGTAGCCGCCCCGGTACCCACCTCCTACGTAGCCGTGACCGCCCCGGTACCCATAGCCGCGGTCTCCATAGCCACCGCGGTAGCCATATCCGCCACGGTAGCCGTAATCCCGACCATAGTAGTGGCGACCATAGAAGCCCCGTCCGTAGTACCCGTGATACCACGGGCCGGCGCCGATAAACACGCCGCCTACAAAGTAGCTCGGCCCATAAAAGCCGTACGGAGCGCAGTCATAGGGATAATAGTCGTAGTATCCATATTCGCAGACCGGTGCCGGTCCGTATCCGTAATAGTCTCCGTAATAACCCCCATATGCCGGACCTACTCCAACGCGTACCGCAACCTGAGCCGGCGCAGTGGCTGCAACAAAAAGCAGAATTCCTAGTACTGCAACATACTTTAGATATCGCATGTTCTGACCTCGCTCCCGGCCCGGAAATCCTCTAACCCGAGTCACCGAAAAAGCCTCCCGGCAAGTTCGCCCGGGGAAGCCGTACATTGAAGTCAAACCCGAAAGCTGTGAAAGAGTTGCGCGCCTTTGGGCAGAGATCGGCTGTTTATGGCGGGGGCTAACTTATTGAAAAGACTAGCAAAGATAGTGGCACATTTTCAATACACTCTTGCCTATTTTCGAGCCGGCGCCATTATGAACGCGCTGAGCGAAGATGAAGACCGGTGACGGGAAAAGCGCGGTCGGATTCAGGATGCCAAATGCGTGGAAGCCTGCACGAATCACATTACCGGATGGTTCGGTGAATCACTCCGGAGTCAACGGTTTCGCCAGTGCGCGAGATGGTTTGAAAATACATGTCATCCCCGGCGATTTCGCTCAGCACGAATGAGCGGTCAGTATCGAATCCCTTTTCGGTAATCGCGGTATGCGCCAGATTGCCGGGACGCAACTCTCCCGAAGCGCCTTCCATGAAGTAGTAGATCCCTTGCTGGGGGCGAATGCGCTCGTAAACGTGGTCGTGTCCGGAGAACACGACGTCCACACCGTACTTGACAAACAGCGGCTCCAGTAATTTCCGCAGATCGAGCGACGGACCATGGAATTGCCCTGAGGAATACAGCGGATGATGGAAGTAGCAGATCTTCCAGCCGCCGTTCCCGGCGTCTTTCAGCTGACCCTCCAGCCAGGCCAACTGTTTGGGGTCCATGTAATTGCTGTTCAAAACAAAAAAACGCGCGTTGCCCTTTTTGTAGGTGTAATAACTTTCGCCGTTCATGTTGAAGGGCTGGTAGAAACGCTCGTTGGTATTGTCGTGGTTGCCCAGGGACGCATAAAACTTCACTCCGGCATCCAGCAGCGGCTTGTAGGGCACGGCAAATTTCTTATCAAAATCGGCGGGCGTGCTACCGCCGTAAATATTGTCGCCCAGCATGATCACAAACTCGAAGGGAAAAGCCTCATGCGCCTTAAGCATTTGTTGTGCAACCTCGTATTGAGGCGACTCGCCCGTGCCCATGTCTCCAATGGCGGCAAAACGCACGGATCCGGACTTGACCGGAAACTTGAACTCGTCCACTGCCAGACTGGCAGCAAGAAGAGTGAAAATGCCGAGAAAAAGAAAAATACGGCGTCGCATGGTTGATTCCAATTTCTTTAGAATTTATGGCAAAGCTTCATGCAGCAGATCCACTACCAGATTGGCTTTGCTGTCTACCAGTACCAAATCACGACCCACGATGCGGTATGCCAGCTCCTCCGGCAGCGGCGGTAGTTCTTGCAAAAGCGTGGGCGGGAACGTGGTTTCAGCCACTGCATCCGGGTAAATTCCGTTCACCCGCAGCGTGACCTGCGGCTCGGCGCGATCTCGCTGTCGGGTCACGGTGCGTGCAGTCGAAGTGTGGGGGTCGTTGAATACACTGCGGATCGCATGCCGAAACGCTTGGCGGGCAGCCGGCGTGAAGATGTCGCCACGCTTCGCGTGCGGTCGCGCTTCATGGATTTTTCTGGCCAGTGCCTGTTGGTGTGCAGTGATCATTTCAGGCAACTGTTCCTTGCTCTTCATGGCGGGAAGTTTTTTGTCGACCGCCTTGTGCAAAGCGAGGTAATCGCCCATGCGGGCGGTGAATTCCTTGAACCCAGCGGCGTCCTCGGCCTGCTCTTTGGTTGCGGCGGCAGTTGCAGCCGGAGTTGGAGCGGCCGACTGAGTCGGAGCCGTATCCTGCGCAGTGAGTAGTCCGCCGGCGGCGAAAGTGAACCCTGCAAGAAGGACCAACCCTCGGGATGGAACCGGTCTTTTTCTTGTTAATGTCGCTCTCATTCCAGGCTCCTCGACGGTGGCTTCACCGCTCGTGACTCCGTACTTGCTCTTCTCATTCTTCTCACTTCTCATTCTTCTCTGACTTTGCGTGCTGGGCATCTTGGGCGGCGTCTTGTGCATCCTCGACTGCTTCCTTGACGGCTTGTTTCACCGCCTTCTTGACTACTTTCTTCATAGTGTCCTTGACTCCCTTGTCGTGGAGCGCGTCGTCCCCCGCTTTGGCAACGGCCTTTTTCACTGCTGCCTTGACGCTGACGGCAAGCGGATCCAGTTGCTTGGTAAGCACCTGAACCGCCTTCTGCTGTTCCTTTTCCGACACCGGCAGTGGCTGAGCCTGGGGAGCATCGAGCGGCTTTGGCGCGGACTCCCAGTCCTGGTCAAATGCTTCTGCCAGTTTCTTCACTGCCTTTGAATCCCGAATAATAAGGCCGAGTTCGCGGCGCGAATCCAGTTCCGCGGTACGAAGACTCTGGCTACCGACGAAAGCTTGGCGCCGGTCGCGGACAATGGTGCGCGTGTGCAGTCGGGTTCCTGCCAGCTTTTGCGCTTCGAAAGGCACGTTTCCATCCACTTTTCCGATGACCCTGATTTCGACTCCCGCCTTGGCGCGATCCTGCAGTACGCGAAGCATTTCCTTATCTGCGATCCGCGGATCGTAGATAAGCAACTCCTTTTTCGCCCGTTTCAGGAAAGTTCCCAGCACCTTGCGTGAGTTGACCGGGCTGACCACGAAAGTTTCGATTTTCGGCGCATATTTCGTGCGGGTACAGTCAGCGCGGAACAGTCTTGTGGCTTCGTGGACCCAGGTTGCATTGGTGGTCACAATGCCGAAACCGCGGCTGTGGTCGATGTCCAGATGAGTAAAGTTGAACGAGAGCATATAAAGGAGGCGGCGATCGATCAGGATGTACTTGCCGTGATAACGGACAAGATCGTCGGCGCTACGAGCCACAATGATTCCGGCGCCGAGGAAACGGAGTTCCAGCCGGCGCAGGTTCTGTTCGCCGCCGCGATTGGCAAATGAGATTAAGGCGGTCACCTTCACGCCCCTCCCCGCAGCCGCCTCCAGTTCCGCGGCCACGTCTTTGCGATCGAAACGGAAGATGGCAATGTCCACGCTTTTTTTCGCGTTCTTGATGGCGGTCAGCAAGGGCGTTACGCCATCGGCAGGTTCAATGATCAGTTTCACGATTAGGTCTCTTTCTCCTGCGAGCTACTCACAGTGCAGTCAGTTCTGCGATTCTTTTCTCGACCGCCTTGGTATAACCCTCAACTTCTTCGGGGGTATAACCGCCCGCCCGGAAACAGTCCCGAATCTGTTCTTCAGAAAGCTGCGACAGCCTCTGGGCCAGCCACTTGGCGTCGGCCCGGGGAATGTGTTTGGTAATCGCCTCCATCCGGCTGCGAGTCGCATAGTTGGGAACGTTAATCGCAGAAATAACAAATGGGCGGCTATTCATCACTAAGTCAACAAATTCGGACGTCGCCTTCTCGACAAATTTCGAGCTTTCGTAGTCCTTCAGCACGCTCTTGGAACGAGCGGCGGGACCTCCCGTCTTGCCAAAAGACGCACCCAGGTCGGTGACCATGTAATGGCGCTCTTCCCGTGTTGCTTCGATTGCATTGTTGATTTCTTTCAAGTCCCAGTTATTCAGCAATGCCATCATCACCCGCAAGCCGTTAAATTCCTGCTTGTCGAGGAAGGGATTGTGGAACCAGTCCCAGGGGCCAAGCTTCTTGATTCCTTTCACCTTGCGTTTAAGGCGCGCGGCGTGCACAGTACCGTCAGCGGTGACGAACTGCGCGCCCCGTTTCAACTTCGGCATACCCGTGACTTTGAACTGTTCCAGATAATAGTCTTCATCAACAAAATAGCCTGCCGCCCACATTAAGCGGCTGGCGGCGGTTTCCGACTGCGGTTCCTGACCCAGCTTTACCTTCCACTCGACACCCTGCTCATCCTTGACATCGAATTTCGGACTGGTTCCTTTCATGTCTTCTTTGATAAACGTGAACTGGCCGTTCGGATCCGGCGCATCCTCCTTCCCGCCAGCGCCGTAAAGTAAATTCAAAGAAGCAACGTCACCTGGATCACGCCATATCACCTCGGGCAGGTTGGCAACATTCTCCCTTTCCTTCCCTTTTTCCTGATCTGTCTTCTGCGCAGTCGCTGATGCTGAAAGCATCAAAAGCATCAGTATCGCTGAGAAGAACAGTGTGGTTTTCGCCGATTGCATGTTGGTTTGCCTCATTCCTGTTCCTGTTAACAACCCTAACGGGCGACTGGTTGGTCAGCCGCAAGCGTATCCCTTTCCGGGTTCTGGAGCTTGTGCAATTCTGCGTATACCCCGTTACTTGCCATCAGAGTCTCGTGGGTGCCTTGTTCCAGCAATTCACAATCCTTGATCACAAAAATAACGTCGGCGTGGCGGATCGTGCTGAGATGATGCGCAATGACGACCGAAGTCCGGCCCTTCATCAGTTTGTCCAGAGCGTCAATGACCAATTGCTCTGAGGCGGCATCCAGACCTACCGTCGGTTCGTCCAAAATCAGAATGGGAGTGTCACGAATGACGGCTCGCGCAATCGCAATGCGCTGGCGTTGACCGCCGGAAAGAGTGTGGCCGCGTTCGCCGACCATGGTTTCGTAGCCCTCCGGCATCTCGTCGATGAACTCCTGCGCGTTGGCCAGTTCGGCAGCGCGCTTGATCTCTTTAGGAGAAGCGCCGGGCTTGCCATACGCAATGTTTTCCCAAATCGTAGCCCGGAACAGGAGCGTATCCTGCAGGACGAAGCTGATCTGATCTCGCAAGGATTTCAGCCGATAGCGGCGAATGTCGATACCATCAATAGCGATGTGTCCGGAAATGGGATCGTAGAAGCGCGGAATCAGACCCACTAAGGTAGTTTTCCCAGCCCCTGAAGGCCCCACGAAAGCCGCAACCTGTCCGGGTTCGATCTTGAAACTGACGTCTTTGAGTACCTGCTTCTCCTTCTCCCGTTCGTTGTACCCTAGGCCTTTTTTCTTGGTGTCCTTTTCATTCTGCTTGTCGTTGTCCTTCTCATTTTCCCGCCGGGTGTCGTTCGCTTCGTCGCTCTCCGGTTCGTCCGCATACTCGAAACTGACCTGGGAGAATTCGATTTGACCTTTGAACTTGGGCGCTTTTCGCGCAGCCGGCTCATCACGCACCTGGCTTTCGATGGTCAGAACTTCCTGAATGCGCTCGTAACCGACCGTCGCTTTGGAAACGGTGTCGGTCATCTTAGAGAGATCACGCATCGGCTTGTACATCTTGGCGAGATACAGCAGGAAAACGATTAGCGTGCCGGTCGTGAGCTGTCCGCTAAGTGCAAGCCGCGCTCCATACCACAACACCAGACAGGTCCCGACAGCCACGATGACTTGTACAACCGGCGCCAGCCTGGCTTTGACGCTGCGGGCCTGAAGGCCTGCCTCCACGTTTTCCAAGCTTTCCGATTCAAACCGTTTCTGTTCGTACTCTTCCCGGGCAAATGCCTTGACCACGCGGATCGAGGTCAGTACTTCTTCCACCAGGGAGAGCATTTCGCTTTCTTTTTTCCGCACCGCACGTGAAGCGCGCTTGATGCGACGGGTGTAGTAATAAACCACGAGAAAGAGCGCCGGCGAAACCGAGAGCGCAATCAGAGTAAACCGCCAGTTGAGGTAAAACATGACCCCGATCATGCCCAGCAAAGTCAGTACATTCACCAGAATGCCAAGCAGCGCCGAGTTGATGAAATCCTGAACCGCTTCGATGTCGCTAGTGACCCGCGTGATCAAGTCCCCGGTGCGCGACTTGTCGTGTTCCGCCAGCGACAGCCTCTGAATGTGCTGGTACAGAGTCCGCCGCAGGTCGTGGCCCACCCATTGACTGACGTTGGTAGTCAGGTACTTCTCAAAGTAAGAGCTGATAGCGCCGACAATCGCAATCGCCGCGACCGCAGCCACTGCGAAGTTGAGAACGGCATAGGGGTTCTGGCCGAACATGCCGCTAATAAGCCCGCTGAGCCGCCCTGGAAGCTTGTGCGAATGCTGAATATTGTCAACGACAATTTTGATCGGCCACGGCTCGAGAACGTCGGTGAGCGCTTCGCCCAGCATGGCTATCAAGGCGAGGCTCAGCGCCATCCAGTGAGGACGAATCAGGGCGGTGATCCTCAGTTTCTTCGAAGACGCTAAGGCTAGAGGTTTGTCAGCTTTGTCGAGCATACTTTCTTACGGGACGACCGGGACACCAGGCGCTGTCGTTCAAATCGACTTCACGAATCGACTTCACGTATACAGCCCCACCGCGTCGGTGATGTCAGCATTTGCGATGACGCCTTGATGCCCCTTAAATCGGCCCCGAAAGTGGGTCAACTCCATCACCTGATCTACCTTCGTTTCATCATCCAGCCGATTACCACTCCCGCGGTTAAGCCCACCGCGAACGTCGCGATGACTGTGAGCGCAGGATTGCGCTGCAGGCGCTTAGTTGTGTCATTTAAGAATTCTTCGGCGGCATCGCCGCCCTGTTTAACGGCGCGGCGCGCAACTCCTACCCCTTCATCGATTGCATCAGCAACCGCGCGGGTTGCGCGCGAAGCGTGTTGAGCTGATTCAGTAACTTGGTCAGCGGTCCTATCCAGTACCGATTGCGACATAACTTTTCTCCTTCGTATTTTGCGAGCTATTTTGCTGCATCCTTTATTCCCCAACTGCCTTTTCGGGATTGCCGATCCATTTGTGAACTCTGCCGGCACCCTTTTCTGCTTTCACTGAACCTCCAAGTTCGTTCCTGCCTGCCGTGCTTGGTTTCATCGTCTTTACGGTTGCATTTCTTTAGTAAGCTGTGGGCGTCGCGCGATCCGCTAATCCAACAAGCGGCGGCGGATCAAGGCCTCGATCCCGTATCCGGCGCCCCATGCCCGTTGTTGAGATGCATTCGAGAAAGCCAAGAGTGGGGGCCGCTGTACAAAAATTCCAGGGCAAGGTTTCCGCCTACATACCCCAGCAGGCTGTAGTTGCCCATGCGGAAGCCATCCATGACGTTGTATCGCCCTGGATACCAACCATATACGGCAGTCATGGTGCCGGCATAGGGAGCGACCAACGCCGGGAAAGAAAAGACGCGATGGCCATCGTCGCCGCGGCGTGCGGTGAAGGTCGAAATCACCGCATGATTTAGCCGCGGAAGCAATCCTTTGCACTCACAGCGGTAATACAGCGTGTCTTCGCCAAAGGCTTTCGCCAGCGTATAGCGGGTCGTGGTGCTCACAGCGGCGATGGCGAAGTTGGACCCGAATCGCTTGCCATAACCTTCGGCGCCTTGTTCCCACTCAGGTGGAGTGCGTTCTGCCTGATTTATCCCGGCGGCGATGGCCGCGCCCGCAATGGGATAGGGACCAAACAAGTCGAAAAAGTAGTTGTGCAGTTTCGTTTTTTCAGTCGGGCGCGTATAAGTCAAGGCCGGTTGCACATGCGTCGAACCTGGTGACGTCGGCAACTCCGCACTGGAAGATTCGCTGGAATTGGGCGCTTGCGGCCTTGCCAATAGTGGCAGAGTTGCGAATTCCGAGACCACCATCAGCAAGAGCATGATTCGGCGCATTCGCATGTTGAGGTTCTCTTTCCACGATCGATTTGAGATTCACTCCCGAGGGTCAAAGGTTGCCGACTCTACAGGCCAGCGGGTGGGTCAGAGGACGTTTCCGCTGTCGGAAGCTCGCGAACTCTCAGTATTCGGCTTTGGGCTGTGGAAAACTGATCAGAATTGATCGTCCTTAGAAATCAGAAACGCGGGTGCGGGCCAAACGCGCATCGGAAAAGAGCATCAGAGATTCTGGAGATGCTGGTCGCATTCACAAAGTGAGCGATTCAGCACAGCGCTGCCGAAGCAGCGGAGCGAGTCTATAGGCTTCCTGTCAAGAACCAGAAAGCGAGTTCTTCGCAGTAGGAGCGGCACGGCGACCACGGAGACGGCACACTTCAAAAAGAGAGAGCATGTCTTTTGGACTCTACGCGATTGGGTTTTTGATCCTGATCGGCGGTCTGATTTATGGCGCGTACCTGATGCACCTGCCGGCTCACTGGATCGCTGTGGGCGCCATCGTCCTTTTAGGGATTGGAATTGTGTCGGGTGTAAAGGCGACCCGCCAGCGAGATCCAGCAGAATAGGCAGAGATATCGGTAATGTTTGAGGTAACGGGCTTGATTGGGTCCCTTACCAGGAAATGAGCAATTAGACGCGGCAGTACAAGCGGTGAACAGGCAACTCCAGCACTGCGTTCTTAATCAGAATAGTGCGAGCGAATTAGGACAGGAGGGCTTTTTGAAACTACAAGGCTTTAAGCGGCTTGCAGTATCGGTGGTTATGACGACTGCTCTAGGTACGGTGATGTTCGTTGCCGCTCCCCGGTCGTATGCGGACGACGACCATGCAAGATGCCAGCGCCAGATTGAGCGCGCGGAAGCGAGGCTCGACCAGGCGGTTCGCAAATACGGCGAGAGTAGCCGGCGGGCCGAGCAACGGCGCCGAGACTTAAACGCCGAACGGGAACGCTGCTGGAGCAGGTACCATGGATGGTGGGATGCTCATGAGCAGCGTTGGCATGAGAGTCGCGACTGGGACCATGACCGCGACCATGACCATGACCACGACAATCACTAATTCATGATCTCAGACCGTCGTAATCGTGGGACTTAAACCAGGGGGCCCCTAAACTAGAGGGCCCTCTTTTCTCGTGAGCGCGTAGTCGTGAGTAATTGACTGGACACCGCCGATTCGAAAGCAGAAAATCAGGGCAGCGTCGATGCTTTGGAGTCCCCATGATTGCAGTGATTAGGTTCGCGTCGCTCACAGCAGCGATTCTGCTTTTCTGTACTTTGATTCCTTCTCTAGGTGCTCAAACTTCCGAGGCCCCAGCCGCGGAACCGCAATCCTGGACCAAGACGACGGAATCGCGCCCAGCTAACCTGAACCCCACGCGTACGACGGAGTCACACCAAGGATCCTCTAAAGGCAGTGTAGATAAGCAGAGCGTCGAGCGTCTGGGCGCCGACGGCCACTATGAACCCTATTACGACACTGAGAAAGAGTCGGTCCAGGTAAATGGCACCACCGTCCGAACCATTGAGCGCACCTTTGCCAGGGATGCCAGCGGGCAACGGATTCTGACCCAGGTAACGGAAGAGGAAAAGCAAACCCTTCCATCCGGTGGCGAGAAACTGGTGCGCACAACGTCGAATGCCGATCTGGACCGCCATCTTCAGATCGCGCAGCGTGAAGTGACGAATACAAAAAAAATTAGCCCCGAATTGCAGGAGAAGAACACGACAGTCTTCTTGTCCAATGGTCAGGGTGGCATGGCGGCTAGCGTGCAGATCCAGCAGCGCGAGAAACGGAGCGCCGATCACACAGTTGACGTCCAAACCTCAACTCTCCGTCCGGATGGCTCCGGCAACTGGCAGGTGCATGAGCGGAAGGAAAGCACGATCAAGGAAGACGGAAAAGAACGCACAACCGAAGAGCAGGTCTTGCGGCCAGACGTCGAAGGCAAGCTTGCGCCAGTCTCACGCACCGTGGGCAAAGAATCGGAAACCGCACCCGGCGAGAAGAAAAGTACGATTGAAACCTATTCCCCGGACGCCTCAGGCTCAGCCCAGGACACGAACCTGCATCTGAGCCAGCGAGTAACGACAGTAAAGCGGACAGGTTCAGACGGTAAGCAGGCAACTGAAAAACGTGTCGAACAGCTTAATCGCGTGGACCCCGGGGCTGGCTTGCAAGTGACCACCAAGGCCCGTGATACCGTGCAGCCAGGCGCCTCTGGAACGCAGACGACGAGCACGGTAGAAGCCCGTGATGTCGGTGGCAATTTCACGGTGGTTTCTTTCGACACCCAAAAGTCTGACAATATTCATGCCGTTGACGTCGCAATAGCCCCGCAGAATCCGGCAAAATAACATAGTTCTGCGGTGTTGTTTGCGAACTCGCTCAGCAACGCAAGCTAGTTCCAGCCAGCCACTTCTCTATCTTCGCGAGCCCTTCACTGGTTTGAATACGATGTTTACCGTTATGCTGGACTCTCAGTGAGACTTCCAGCGACTGAACTCGTAGCTCTGCTGGTCGCAACCAGTTTTGCCGCTGGCCTGAACGTCTATGCGACGGTTGCCACGCTGGGCTTGCTGGCGCGGTTCGATCTGCTGCCTCTACCTGATTCACTTCATTTGCTGGAGAGTTGGTGGATCATCGCTGCCAGCATCGCCCTGTTCGTCATCGAATTCTTTGCCGACAAGGTTCCTGCATTCGATCTGATCTGGAATGCTCTGCACACCTTCGTGCGCGTGCCCGTCGCCGCCTTGCTGGCCTATGCCGCTACGTCACACCTTTCTCCTGGAAAACAACTCCTGGCCACCGCGCTTGGCGGTCTCATCGCATTGGCCGCACACGGAGGCAAGACCGCAGTGCGCGCCGCGGTTACTTCCTCGCCCGAGCCAATCTCGAATATCGGCTTGAGTTTCGGTGAGGATGCTCTGGCTATCTTCCTGACCTGGTTTGCCACCCAGCATCCTTATTCGGCAGCCGCCCTTGTGATTGCCCTGCTGGTGATCATCGTTATCCTGATGCGATGGGTATTACGCGCCCTGAGGGCATTGTTTCGTGGTGCCGAGCGCGAGTTAGGGGCCTGATCGGAGACCGTCGAGTTTCTTCCCCGTCTAGCCGCGGGCAGCAGTTGACTGATCGTTGCCGATTTCTTGCCCGTATCAGCCGGGCACGGCGCTCCGGCTGCCTGCCACTGTTTCACCTTGGCGGCAAATTCCTCATGAGACATCGGAATAGGGCTCCGACCTTCACCCGGATTCCAGCCCCACATCACCAACTTATCTTGTGTCAGTTGCTCGACCAGTTGATCGAGGTTGCGATTCTTGTCTTGTTTCGGATCCTTTAATCGAACCGCAAAGCTGAGCATCCGTGAGGCCTTGCCAGATCATGGGTGTGGCTGGCGGCGGAAGCCCCCAGTTCGGCGCACCGGGCGGCATGTGTGCGCCGGCGAGATTATGGTCCTGATGGCACGTGCTGCACTTTTCAGCGGTTACCCCGTAACCTTGAGGGCCGCGTCGCACATTCATGGTGTGCGGATGACTGTCCTCTCCCTGCCGCGGGAAGCCGCCGTCGAACTAACGCCCGAAGATTTCCAGCAAATCGAGAATGCAGCTTCGAAAATTCCGCTGCAAGGCGCTCGTTATCCCGAAGAATTGCAGAAGTTAGTGGGCCCTGAGCAGAAAAGAGCAACAAGAATGAAGAGGAAGAAAAGTATGCGAGTCGGAGGCGTCAACAGCCAGGAGTTTTAGGGCAAGGCCCTCCCCTCCCTTCCGGGTGACCCGAAAACCTTTGCTTTCGGAGACTCTTCCGCGTATCCCGTGCTCCCGGCATTTCTGCGCCGTCGGGGCGTCCCGCTGATTGGCACCATCGCGAGCTAACCACTAAGTTCAACACTGCGACTGAGACCTTGACCGCTGGTTTTTGTGAAATTGATTTTTGTATTTCCTATAGATCAAGTCTTAGTTGCGTCTGACTCTGCTCGCAAGCCAACCGTGGAGAAATCGCCGGTCGGCGTCGGACATGCACGCGAAATCTGCACCCCCCAGACTGTGTCGCGTCCACAAGAGTCGAGCCTGGACAGTGATCGACAGCGTTGCATTTGAAAGCGCCAGCTCAAAACTTAAGAGTTCGCCAACATCGATCTTCTTTTTCGAGAAAAGGCCGATCCCATGCTCACTGATATCAGTGATGGTGATCGGGACTAGTTCGCCACGCTGGTTCTTGGCGAGGACGCGCCTCATGATTGCGTAGCGCGCCGCGCGGCGCTCTTCGCGCACCATCCTGGAATAAGCGGTCTTTAGACCCTGGGCGCTGGATTCCCGTGTCAGAGGTTTTCGGATTATGACATGAGCTCCGGCACTCTTTGCGCCAAGTGCCAAGAACGGACTATCTACAACAGTTATGACGGTCGGCTTACGTTTGCGGTCGCTGGTTAGAACTGCGTTCAGGAGTTCAATCTCACCCGGCGCACCCTTACAATCGCACACGACGAGGTCCACATCGCGTTTCGCTAAAAGCTCCAGCCCTTTCACTGGGTTAGCGCAACGCTCGACGTCGATCGAGAGTCGATCGAGAGTACAATTCATTAAAGAGAGCACTTGGTTGTCGTCGGATACGACCAAGCATTCAAATACCATTTCTGGCGTCATTTAGCTTTCCCTTTCTTTGGCCGCCGGAAGGGCGCGCGAATGTTTAAGGCAGCCGTTTCCCTTTCTTGCGTGAAATCGAGTAGTCCCGTTCACCAACCGGGTACCAGTTCACTCATCCGTTCCGAGAGCCACAGCTGTAACTGTTCAAGAGTCTTTGCGTGAAGCTCCAGAAAGTATTTCTTCACCTTTGAGAGACTCGTAGCCTGAGCCGTCATGTCTCTCGTGATGCGCGAGAATAATGGGGATCACTCTGCCCAGCGATCCACCTACCGGCTCCAGTATGGAGACACCTGTGTTGGCATTCACAAAACAACCTCCAGAGACTTGTTCTCGGGGAACCACCAAACAATATTTGGTCACAGACACTGTCAGCATCTAAACTGCCAACTCGAAAAACGCTGCGGACAAAGTCTCGTTCCCGGACTCCTGATGTCCGCGTCGCACGTCCACGTTCGCATTGGCGACCAACAAATTCCGCAGCAATTGCGCTCCCACTTTTTCTGGAACAATTCAGGGGAGCCGACTCCTTGGGGGGTCTGCAACGCATGGAAGAAAACGTTGCAGATTGCGGCTCCCCCGTCCCGCAAACGAGAGCGGAAGCTTGAGGTAAATCCACAAGAGCTTGCGTCAGAACTCAGGCTCCTGCGACACTGGTTTTCAACAGCATTCTCTCCACAGCTTCGACGAACTTTTCCGATCCTTTGTCGAGCGTTAGCCCCGCCTTTTGGAAGTAGCAAGTCGCTCCTTCGTCCAAGAGCTTCCGCTCATTACACTGCGGGAGGCTGGTCAGCACCATGACCGGGATGGAAGCGGTCTGCGAGTCCTTCCGCATGGCCCGCAACACATCAGGACCTGTCATTTTTGGTAACAGCATGTCCAGTACAACGAGATCAGGTTTGTGTGCACGTGCTAGCTGCAAGCCATCTTCGCCGTCTGCAGCTGTAATAACCGAATACCCCGCCCTGGTGAGTGCGCGCTCGTTAGCCACACGAAAAAACCGGCTGTCGTCTATGATTAAGACCTTCATGCATACTCCTGGAGAGTTAGTCGCTGGACCATGTTTTGCCCATCTTGCTTGAACTGCTGCGAGCCACAAATGCTGTTTCCCTGATCCATTCCTCCATCCTGCTTAGAATCTCCAGCCGAAAGTGAAATCCAGAAACGAGGTTACCGACCGACTGGACAATTGCTGGGCTGTCAGGTGAGGATCGCTCGGATCAGTGACTGTTTGATGGAATTCATATAGCCCGATGGTCTCGCGGTAGAAGAAGTGACTTCGCGACACGGGAGAAGGAAACCAGATTTGAAGCTCCGGACCTTGTAGACCATTAGATTTGTCCGTTCCGGGCAATATGTACAACGCTTGCCAGCGTAAACTTACTCTGCCCCCAAAATAGTCTCCACCCATTCCAAAAGTCGGCCTCCAAGCTGCTTTCTTGTAGTTCGTGGTGGAGGTTTCACTCCATTGTGCGCCGCCACCGAAGTAGAGGCCGCGGTGCCATTTATAGAACAAACGGCCCTGCAGATAACGCTCATGCCCTTTTCTGTTGTTCACAGTATTGTCGTTTGTCTTCCGAGCATTCATGTAGCGTGACTCGAAATCCCCGCCTATGTTGCTGGAGTTCAGCAAGAATCCCGCACCCAGGTGCTCAGCGACCGGTTGATATCCGCCGCCCATCAGCGAGGGACCGCTGAACACAACCGGATGTGGTGTCCAGGAGGGCTGTGCGGGAGTTAACGCCGCCGATTCGTTCTGTCCGACAGCCGCAAGCGGTGCGAATAAAAGTGCGGCAAGAATGAGTCGTTTCATTGTTTCCTTCTTAATTTTCGCTGCCTCGAACGCGATTTGACGCGATTCGTTCGCGGCGTCGGGATTTGCTTATCTACCCAGCAACGCAGTTACTAACCTTTCTCAACCACGCCGCAAATGGATAAATGCAATCCCATCGCCAGTCGCAAGTCCCAGAAAGAACACGGGATCGTTCCGGTTCGATTGTCTAGAGTCTGGAAGGGTGTCCAATCGGCGGACACTCGGGCACGCCGTTTTGACCTAGGTGTCCGACGTCCGAACCGCGGAAACCGTCGGCACCGAAGAGGTTAGCGGAGGCCGTCTCTTAACGCCGCACCTGGCGAATCAATTGCACCTCACTTCCGTATGCGAGTTGTGATCGCAGAAGATTCGCCGATTTATCGTGCCCTCATGAAGAAGTACTTTGAGCAGTGGGGGCTGCTCTGCGTATTTGCTTTGGACGGAGCCCAAGCGTGGGACTTGTTACGTGAGTCTGAAATTCCCACTCTCGCATTGCTGGGTTGGGTGCTGCCCAAGATGGATGGTATTGAGCTCTGCCGGAGGATCCGCACTAGCCTCGGCGCACGGCAGTACATCTACGCGATCCTAATCACAGCGAAGGACAGCAAGCAGGATCTTCTCGATGCGATGGAGGCCGGAGCAGACGACTACTTAATCAAGCCGTTCTATGCTCCTGAACTCAAAGCGCGTGTGCTCGCCGGTAAGAGGATCCTCGATCTGCAGAGCACACTGCTACAAACACAGGAATCGCTGCGCATTGCGGCGACTCACGATGCTCTCACGGGCATCAAAAATCGAATGGAAATCATCGGTGTCCTGAAGCAAGAACTGGCCCGGTCCAGGAGGAGCGGGGGCTCGGTAGGAATAATGTTCGCCGACATCGATCATTTCAAATCGATCAATGATTCGATGGGTCACTTGGCGGGAGACAGCGTTTTGAAGGTTGTTAGCGGAAGGCTGACGGCGGCAGTGCGCGTCTATGACCACGTGGGCCGTTACGGAGGGGAGGAGTTTCTGGTGGTGTTGCCTGACTGTGATCTCAAGCGTACCGAGGGGCGGGCCCAGGAACTCTTGCAAGCCGTCAGCAAGACGGCGGTTACAACGTCCAACGGAACCAGAACCGTGACGGTCAGCATTGGGATAGCATCCACATCAGTAAGTGGATTCATGGAAGTGGAGGAGTTGATTAACCGTGCAGACCAGGCCCTGTACCGCGCCAAAGAAAACGGAAGGAATCGTGTGGAGGGCCCTCTGCCGGCGGCGGCACTTGAAGTCGTCCATGCTCGCTTTAAAGATGAAGAGTAGACATTGCGGAGCAAGCGCGACGCAAGGTGTTTCGGTCCACCGAGGACAAAACTGATGTCGGACATGCCTAGATTGAGAATACCGACCCTTCGAGTACCGCTGGGTAATGTTGTCGGCGACGGTCCAGAGATACACAAGATCTATCAAATCGTTCAGCGGGCCGCTCGAACAATTCATCCCTTGCTCATCGTTGGTGAAGCAGGAACCGGGAAAGAACTGATCGCAAGAACGATTCATTTCAGCGGGCCTTTACGCCATATGCAATTTGCCAGTTTGGACTGTGCTTCCCTCCCGACGGAGGGACTGCAAGTTGAACTCTCGGGCGCTATAGGCAACTCCTTGCCACCGGGGGATATAAAAGCCGACACCATTGCCGCATACTGTGGGACCATTTTTCTGAACCGAGTTGGAGACCTCACTCTGGACGCACAAGGCCGGCTCCTGCGCGCGATTCAGGACAGGGAGATATGGACTATTCATCATTCTCTGCAGCCTGGAAGCCACTTGCGAATTCTCGCCGCTACCACACGTGATCTAAAGCTCGCAGTTGAGGAAGGAACTTTTCGCCGGGACCTCTATTTTCGACTAAATGTTCTCAGCCTGCGAGTGCCCCCGCTCAGGGAACGTCGCCACGACATTCCGCTACTGGTGTGTAGCTTCCTATACCGGCTCTCAAATGCATTGGGGCGCCAATACCGAATGAGCGAGGAAGCTCTCCAAGCACTGCTGATGTACGACTGGCCGGGTAATGTCCGCGAACTGGAAGGTTGTATGCAGCATGCGTGCAGTGCGGCAAGACAGCCAATCATAGGGCTGCTCGACCTACCGAGATCGATTCGTGGGACGAAAGAAACAATATCTATCAGTCTCCCCAATGTGGGAGTGGTTCCTCTCCCTGAGATTGAGAAGCGAAGCATTCTGGAAGCCATGCTGCAGGCCAGAGGCAACAAGCGCCTCGCAGCCCAATTGCTTGGGATTGGCAAAACCACGCTGTGCAAGAAACTTAAGGATTTTGGTGCGGAAGACCGGGAATCTAAGTAATGGAACATTTCGGGGGAGACGATTCGTGAGCAAATATTTGAGGACTGAAATAGCAAACATTGACCACACGGCAGGATCCCCGGTCTCGGCAGGAGAGAATGTGGCTGTTCGTTCGCATCGTATCCAATACCTTCAGGAGCAAATGAAGACAAACTCCAGGCGCGACCTGCACCGTTGGTCGATATCAATTGTCGTGATCCTCGTCTTAGCCACGGGTTTCGCCGCGGTCATCGCACCCAGCCTGGCATGGAATAATGCGAGTTCCCACTTCGACTTCAAGTACCTTCCACAACTCTTTTGGGGAATGATCTCATTGGTTCTGATGTTCAGCCTTTATGTGTCATCTCAAAAGAAGGAGTTGAATGCCACAAGGAGAGCTCTCGTGCAAGAGTTCGTTATGAGCGAGCATCTACAAGCGTTTTCTCTTTTGGATCCGGTCACTCAACTCCTGAATTCCTGCGCAATTGACCCGATGGTGGCGAAAGAGATCGCTCGGGCAAATCGCCTTGGAACCGCACTTACTTTCGCGACAATCAGTTTGGATAATTTTCAGTCAATCGAGAAGCGCGCGGACATTGAACAAGGAGAACAGGCTCTCTACCACGCGGCACGGCTGCTGAAAAGCACATTCCGGGGATCAGATGCGATCTTTCGAAGTCGCACCAGCGAATTTGTAGTGGTCATGCCAGATACCACAGAGCAGCAGGCTGAAAACGCAATCGGTCGCCTAGGAACCCTCACCGAAAGATGGAACGCCGAGGCCGAAGCTGGCTGCGAATGCAGTTTTTCATGGGGCATCGCAGGGTATGTCGCAGGAGCCAGGACGAGTGACGTGATGGAGAGAGCGCGTCGGTTCATGTTCCTGAGTTCACAGAAAGTCAGCTTTGTTTTCTGAGAGTCGATTCAGCACCATGGAATCGCAATTGCCGGACATGAACAGTCTGAATCTTCTCAATCTTGTGCAAACTTGTTTTCATCATGACTTCGAGCGCCGCTGCTCCAGCAGACGTTGAGTTCGATTTCGCTAAATTATCGCCTCCTTTCCCGACTCTGCCCACGCACTAGCAGGTGACTCGGGACACAGCATCTCCGCATCGGCACCGGCTCGCTGAAAACGCGGCTCGGCAGGCGAGTATCATGGCTACCTGGATGCGCGCGCAATCATTCGCTAACCAACTCAGAGGCCAGGAGTGCAGGCACGAGTTACCTTGGTTACGCTCCACCGCTAAAGTTATCTGAGAAGGCCTGCCGTTTGGGAGTATCTTTTTTGTGAACAGTAATAGTTACCTCCCCTGCCCTCAGTTTGAAAACGGCTGTGAATATTCAGTCGCGGGAATTCCGGAGCCGGCTCATCTCGCGAAGACAGGATTTGTTGCGATGAAACGAACGCGCGTACTCCTCGTAGACGACGAGCGAAATTTCTTGTGCGCCGTCAAGGAGATCCTTGAGGAGAACGGCATGGAGGTCTCCTGTGGCGGCAACTGTGCCGAAGCCGAGTACATGTGGAAGTCCTCCCGTCCGGATTTGGTGATCTTGGACTATGTCCTTCCAGACGGAAACGCCATCGACCTCATCAACAAATTCAAAGGCTCAGATGCCACGGTTCCCATCATCGTTTTGACTGGACATGGCACGATTGACCTAGCTGTAAAAGCAGTCCAAGCGGGAGCGGACAATTTTCTCACCAAGCCTGCCGATTCGAAAACGCTGCTAGTGATGATGGAGCGGAGCCTGGAAAACAGCCGAAACCGCCAGGGCCGGCTGGTTGAAGACTCGAAGAAACGCCGCGAAGCTATAGATCCCTTTCTTGGGGTAAGCCGTGCCATCCAGGGACTACGCGAAATTGCGGAAAAGGTCGCCAACGCTGACAGCCCGGTTCTGATCCGGGGAGAAACAGGTACGGGAAAAGGCGTCCTCGCCCGTTGGCTGCATACGTCCAGCAGCCACTCCAGCGCTTCCTACGTCGATCTGAACTGTGCCGGCTTGCCGCGGGACTTGCTGGAAACGGAACTCTTTGGACACGAGAAGGGTGCATTCACCGGAGCGGTTCAGGCGAAGATGGGTTTGTTCGAAGCGGCGCATAAGGGAACGCTGTTCCTAGACGAAATCGGAGATATGGACACGGTGGTCCAGCCGAAGCTGTTAAAGGTCCTGGAAGAGAAACGCTTTCGGCGGTTGGGAGACATTCGCGATCGTTTCGCTGATGTTCGGTTGATTGCAGCTACTCACAGAGATCTTGCTACCCTGGTTCGTCAAGGCAAATTTCGCGATGACCTTTATTTTCGAATCAGCACCATTCCTTTATGTATTCCGCCGTTACGCGAACGCCGCGAAGACGTTCCCCTCCTCTCGCGCCACCTACTAAGCAAGCTTTCTCTGGATATAGGTAACGCCGTCGAGATAACCGATGCAGCCATCCAGAAGCTTCAGGCGTACTCCTGGCCAGGAAACATTCGTGAGCTGCGCAATGTTCTGGAACGGTCGATCTTGCTTGGAAGTTCTGCGACTCTAGATGAATCTTCAGTCCGTTTTGACCCGCTCAATATTCCGGGTACTTTCGCTCCCACGTCTGGCGTAATGACCCTCGATGAGCTAGAGAGGGAACACATTCAGACTGTGCTTTCGCTTGAAAATGGCCGTGTCGAAAACACCGCGAAACGGCTGGGAATTCCCCGCAGTTCTCTGTACCTTAAGCTCAAGCAGTACGGTATTGTGAAAGAGCAAGCTGCCACACTCCCGTAGAGAGGTTTTTCGCTAGCGTGCCCAGATCTTGCTCCAATTTCGAAACAAAAACTGGAAAGCCCGCCGAGACTCACAAACGTACTTGGCGCCTGACACCTAAGCTTCTTCGTACCGTGGCCGATCGCTGAGTAAAGGCCGACTCCCGATGCAAACCGAATCTAAATGGCAAGAGCGAATTGCCGCGTTGCATAAGGAAATGGACTCCATTCACTACGCCAACAACCTTTATTGGCAACAAATGGTCCAGAACGACGCAGCCAAAGCGGATTTCTACCGAAGACAGGACAGGCTACAAGAAGTTCGGGCGGACCTGGACATCCTTCGAAAGTAGTCCACTACCAAAAAGCCCGGCCCTTCTTTTACGCTTGCGCTGCAGGCGTATGATAGGACTTCTCGAGGGGCGAGACGGGCTGCCCCAGCTTGCTTTACAGTGCAGCCTCTACAAGCCGAGTAGTGGTCGGTCGCGACGGACTGAAAATGCAAGAATCGCGATGCATGTGCACGGCGGTGTTGTGCGGCCATGCGCGCGGCGAGAAATGCCCCCATCAGAGACGGGTTTTGTTGAGACTTTCGGTGAGAATTGAAAACTCCACCTTCGGCCCCACCATAGACCTCGCATTTTGTGAGGTTTGCTGGGCCAACTTTCAGAGGAGTTTACCCGGACTTCTTTGGACAGCCTTACCTCCGTCGAAGGCGAGCTGAAACGGCAGCCTCTAACTTAGCAATTGACTTCCGAGCTGCTCTGCGCTCAGGGACGCTGGTTCCATCTTGTCCAGCACTATCCTTGTCGCCATGACGCCACAGTAAGTACAGATAAGCTTGATGCAATTCGTGGAACTGTTGGCGGCAAAATCGGGAGTGAACGTTACAGTCTTTAGCTTGCTGTTCACATTCTTACAGTGCGGACAAACAAAATTAAACTTCACCAGACAAGTACTTGATTGCATTTCGCCTCTTTAAGCTTGGCGCTTAGGACAGCGGGAGGCCCACCTTTCTCACACGTGTCAAGAAGTGCCCCACGTGCATTCTCTTAACCCTGAGCCTGTTTTTGCTCGGGAGAAACGTCCTTGCTACCCGCCGCCTCACGAAGCGCCCTTGGAGGAGGGCCGATGATGACCCAAGCAATGGGGGGCCATTCGCAACCGCTTCTATCGGCAGAGGTTCTGGCATTTCCTTCGTCTAAGTGGTAGATTGCGTCCAGAAACAAGACGCGGTGAACACTCGTCTCTCCGGCCGGACGAGTGTCAGAGGCGTACACTATGCCGGTCTATGTTTCGTCGCCGATATCGGGTTTGCCTCGCCAGTCTTCAGACATAACGGGGAATATTGCAGTAGCGTTTGGAGTCGTGCGCGAGCATGCGATGGAGGTCTTTCCTGATGATCTCCGCGAACGCAGGACTGACCGGCTCCTACGACTACGGGGAGGTGGCACGCTCCGTCGTGATTGCCGCCGCTGCCTCGTATGCCGCGCTCGATCTGGCGGGCCGCGTAACCGCCGCACGCGGCCGGGTGCGCGCGGCTTGGTTGACCGGCGGCGCCATTGCGATGGGTATTGGCATCTGGGCGATGCATTTCAAGGGGATGCTCGCATTCCGTTTGCCAGTGTCCATCGAGTACCAGTGGCCGACTGTCCTGGCGTCTCTTTCAGTGGCGATCCTCTCGTCCGCAGTGGCACTGTATTCAACCAGCCGCCAGAGAATGGGCTTGGTTGACGCCCTGACCGGGAGCCTCGTCATGGGAGGCGGCATCGCCGGCATGCACTATGTAGGCATGGCAGCGATGAGATTACCTGCCATCATTCGTTTTTCCCCGCTGCTGGTGACCGCATCCATTCTCCTTGCAATCTTGTTTTCTCTTGTCGCACTTTTGATGGCGTTCGATCTACGAGGGGAGACAAGGTGGACTGCCTGGCGGAGGCTTGGCAGTGCAGCGGTCATGGGCGTCGCTATCTCGGCGATGCATTACACCGGGATGGCCGCAGCCACCTTTGTGTCGTCTGCGGTGTCCCCGGACCTATCCCACGCTGTGAGCATCTCCCCGCTGGGCAACAATGGGATTGGTATTGTTACCTTTCTCGTCCTCGGCGCAGCCATCTTGACGTCATCGATGGATAGACAGGTGGAGGCGGAAGTCCGGCAGCTCAACCAAGGCTTGGAGCATCAGGTTGCTGAACGAACCACACAGCTTGAAGCCACAAACGAAAACCTGAGGAAGGAAATTGCCGAACGTGAGCGGGCAGACGAAGCCTTGCGTAAAAGCGACGACCGTCTGCGACTTGTCATTGACACGATTCCTGTTTTGGTTTGGAGCAAACTGCCAGACGGCTCCGCTGATTTCTTGAACCAACGTTTTCGGGAATATACGGGTCTCTTTATCGAGGAAGGACTAGGCGAGGGCTGGTTGGAAGCAATTCACCCTGAAGACCCTGCAAGTTCCATTGACGTGTGGCGTGCGGCCTTCGTGGCTGGGAGGCCCTTCGAGTTTGAAGCGCGCCTGCGGCGCGCCGACGGAGAGTATCGCTGGTTCCTGTTCCGCGGCGAGCCGCTGCGCGACGAAGTGGGAAAGATCGTCAAATGGTATGGAACCACTACCGACATCGAAGATCGAAAGCAAGCTGAATGGTCTTTACAGGAGGCGCAGGAGGGACTCGCTCACGTTACACGCCTGACCACGATGGGCGAATTGGTTGGCGCAATTGCTCACGAAGTCAACCAGCCCATCACGGCAATCGTCACCAATGCTAATTTTTGCTTACGCCAACTCGCGAGCGCGGCCCCGAATCCCGACAAATTGCGCGAGGCAATTTCAGAGATTGTGAATGACGGCACGCGAGCGAGTGCGGTTATTTCAAGAATCCGCGCGCTGTTGCAGAAAGGCACTCCGAATCGTGTTGTAGTGGACATCAATCAAATGATTCAGGAGGTGTCCATTCTGTTGCGCAACGAGCTGGCCCGGAACCGCGTGTCGCTCAGTACGGATCTCGCCTCTGACCCTCCGCGCGTGAGCGGTGATCACGTCCTGTTGCAGCAGGTTCTGATCAACGTCATCATCAACGCCATCGAAGCGATGCGTGCGATCAAGCGCGGGCCGCGCGAACTACTCATCAAGTCAGCCGGTGACGACCATGAAGTGTCCATCCAAGTCAAAGACTCCGGAACCGGGTTTGATCCACTGCAAGCCCAGCGCATTTTCGAGCCGTTCTTTAGCACTAAATCTGAGGGTATCGGAATGGGTCTTTCGATCAGCCGGTCCATTGTAGAGTCCCATGGCGGCCGACTATGGGCTGAGTCGGGTCCCACCGGTGCGCTTTTTCAATTTACTTTGCCAGCCCATGGCGGTGGTGTTTCATGAACGAGCTGACGCCGGTCGTATTTGTAGTGGATGATGATCCATCCGTTGGTCGCGCCATCAAGCGTCTGGTCGAATCTGTGGGATTGGAAGTGGCCCACTTCGGCTCTGCTCAAGAGTTCATGCGCAGCCAGCGCCCGGATGCACCCAGTTGCCTGGTACTGGACGTCCGTCTGCCGGGGATAAGCGGACTGGATTTCCAACACGAATTGGCGGTAACCAACACTCAGATTCCGATTATCTTCGTGACTGCTCATGGCGACATCCAGATGACCGTGCGGGCGATGAAGGCCGGGGCAATCGAGTTTCTCACCAAACCGTTCCGCGACCAGGATCTACTGGATGCAGTTCAGATCGCGTTGGAGAGGGATCGCGCCAGACGTCAAAAAGAAGCTGGAATCGCGGCGCTACGGGATCGCTACGAATCGCTCTCGTCACGAGAGCGCGAGGTAGTCGCGATGGTTGTCTCCGGTTTCCTGAACAAGCAGATTGCGGCGGAGATTGGAACCACGGAAAATACCGTTAAGGCTCATCGCAGCCGGGCAATGGAAAAGATGCATGCAGACTCTTTGGCCGATCTGGTGAAGATGATTGAAAGACTGCACGCTCTCCACGAAAAGGCCTCGTAAACCAAAGCACTATGAACACCTTTCTTTCGGTTACACCACCCCGACCAGCGCTCAATAGAATTCTCACTTGCCTGGGCATGCGCTCTTTCTCGAAAGGGAAGGACTTTGCATTCTTTATGCGTGCCGACGTCTATATCCCGGAGACAAGGTGAAACATCTCCAAACAGATCGAAATACTTGTTATCGAGGACAGCAGGTTCATGCGTCTAGCTGTCCAGAGAGCGCTCACCGGAGCGGGATACGTCGTTCACACAGCCAGTGACGGCGAAACTGGGATAGTTGCGGCGCGCGAGACATTGCCGGATCTGGTTCTGTTAGACCTCGTACTACCGAAAATCTCAGGCCTTGACGTACTTCGAGCGCTGAAGCAGGATGCGATCACGAAGAACATCCCCGTGGTCGTCCTAGCCACACTCTCACAACCAAACAGGGAGGAGCTACTAAACGAGGGCGTCACCGCCTGCGTTGAAAAGTTGGACACACTATTCGAAGGGGATTCTGGCGCTTTGATTCGCATTGTCTTGCAGGTCGTGGGCAAAGCGAAGGCATCGAGTGGATGAAGGAGAACGGATGATCCTGCCTTACTGCAGATGTTCGCGTGGGCGTAGCAGATCAGATAACGTTTCTGACCGACGGTTCGCCGCCCGGGGAACTGCGATCTCTAGAACTTTCGTAAAATCCGGAGGCTCCCAGCTATTGTGGAATCGATCTTGCTCCTAACGTGGAGGGTGTGTGCTTTGTTACGAATTCAGAACAGATTGACAAAAAGTTAATGGTGAGCCCGAAATTCCCTTATTGTTAATTGCAACATGGGGGAGGTTCCGGGCTGGGAGGGCTCAGATTCGTGGGGCGACACTGACGGTCGGCGATCATTGCCTTTGTCCTCAACGTGGTGCCCGCCGCCACAATATCGTCCTCAGTGGTTTTTCCGATTTCGTAACAAGGGACTGCAAATTGCTGTGCGTGTAAACGCTGGTTGACACTACGTTGCGTTTGGCGTGTCTCCGACAGGTTCCAAGTTCGGAACAACGTGATTTTTTCCTTCGGCATCAAGTAGGGGAAAGCTCCCAACTTCGTCACTTGGTGCGATGGGTGGGGGCTAATGCAATTGAGCGCTAGGTCCGCTTCGCGGAAGGCTAGCCGCTTCGGCGTCGGTGGCGCAGCCCTAGCCGTAGCGATCTTCGTTGGGTATCGCAAACTCCCAGACAACACCTCGGCATCATTTCTTCCACATCTCTATTGTTATCTTGGCAACACTCGCCTTATCTGGTTGCATGTCACTTCCGATCTGCTGATTGGACTTTCTTATGTCGCAATCTCGAGTACCTTGGCGTACCTGGTTTGGAGAGGGTGTCAATCTATCCATTGGCGACGGTACAACGCATTGTTCTCAAGCATGTACGAATCTGGGCCCAAGCCCAACTTAATGGTGGAGCGACTCTCTCCTTCACGCTAGGAAGATCGCAGTCGGGAGTTCAGCTATGAAGGCAGATGGCGATGGATTGCTTGTGGACGACAATCAAGCCGATGTGAAGCTCACGCTCAAGGCTTTCCGGGTCCTCAGTAATGAGCGACAAGTGAGTGCGGTCCGCGATCGCGAAGAAGCTCTGGAACTCCTGTTCAGCGCCGGGCGATATTCGGGTCAGCCTCGGGCTTCGAGTTTGAGACTCATCCTGCTGGATCTGAAGCCTCCGAAAGTTAATGGGTTCGAAGTATTGAAAATCGTGAAGGCAGACCCGAAGACTCAATCCATTCCGGTGGTGATGTTGACTTCCTCAAATCAGGCCCAAGACGTGCACGAGTGCTACCGCCTGGGGGCGAACAGTTACATCCAGAAACCAGTTGATTACGACGAATTTTGCGAGGCAATCCAAGAAATCGAGAGATATTGGCTGCTCTTTAACCAGACCAGACCATTCATGCGCGAGGACCAAAGAATTTGAGCCCGGAAGACCCGAAAGCGCTTGCGCGGCCCCGCGAACCATCGTTCGAACGAACGCCGATTCGCATCTTGCTCCTGGAGGACAACCCAGCCGACGTCAGCCTGGAACTGCAGATGCTCAAAGCGTCCGGTCTGCAAGTCACCAGCGATATCGTTCGCACTTCTCCGGCCTTTATGGAAGCAGTACGAAGTAAGTCATATCAGGTGATTCTTTGTGATTACAGCTTGCCGGGTTGGAACGGCATAGATGCGCTGCGCTGGGTTCGGTCGTCCGGCTTCAGAATGCCATTCATCTACGTCTCCGGAACGTTAGGCGAGGAGGTTGCGGTTGAATGCATAAAAGAAGGCGCTACTGACTACGTAGTTAAAGGAAATCTGGAACGTCTTCCGCACGCAATTCGCCGTGCGCTGCGGGAAGAAAAGCTGCGCAGCGAAAAAGATCGAGCCCAGGATAAGGTACGCAGATCCGAAGAGCGGTATCGGCTGCTGTTCGAAAGCAATCCCCAGCCGATGTGGGTTTTTCACCTGGCGACGTTTCGGTTTTTAGCAGTCAACGAGGCGGCCATCGATCACTACGAATATTCGCGAAGCGAGTTTCTGTCGATGACGCTGAGAGACATCCGGCCCGCGGAAGATATTCCGGAGTTGTCGGAGAGCATTTGGAAAGACACGTCCTACAATGAAAAGCCTCAGATTTGGCGACATCGCACAAAGTACGGACGCATCATCTATGTGGAGATCACAAGCCGGAACATCGAATTCGAGGGCCGCGCCGCATCGCTGGTGCTTGCGATTGACGTTACCAATCGCATAAAGGCTGAGGACGCGCTTAAGAGGTCCGAAGCAGGATACCGGTCGATCGTGCAAGGCGCGCCTTACGGTATTTATCGGGTCAACGACGCAGGTCAAGTCCTAATGGCCAACCCGGCTCTGGTAGCCATGCTCGGGTGTAATTCGCAACGCGAAGTCCTCCAACTCAATACCACAAACGAGATCTATTGGAACCCCGGGGAAGTCAGGACGGCACTGTCAACTTCGGAACGGATACGACCCAACTACGAAACCGATTGGAGGCGGAGAGACGGCCAAACCATAACCGTCAGGCTGGCCGGGAGAGAGCTGCCCGGCGAAGCGGGGGCTTCTCCAGAGTACGAAGTATTCGTCGAGAACATTACCGAGAGCAAGCGTGGGGAACAGCTTTTACGCGAGTCGGAAGAGAATTACCGAACGCTGTTCGATTCGATGGACGAAGGCTTCTGCACGATCGAGGTACTATTCAACGAAGAGAATGAACCCGTGGACTACCGCTTTCTGGATGTCAATCCCGCGTTCGAGAAGCATACAGGAATCCAAAACGCGCGGGGGAAAAGAATACGGGAAATTGCTCCGCAACACGAAGAGCACTGGTTTGCGACATACGGCAAGATAGCCGTGACCGGCGAACCCGCCCGCTTCGAAAACGTTGCAGCACAGTTGCACCGGTGTTATGAGGTGCATGCGTTTCGCGTCGGAGAACCGCGAGAGAGGAAAGTGGCTATCTTTTTCAGCGACATTACCGAGCGCAAGCAGGCGGAAGACGCTCTCAAACGTTCGGAAGCGGAATACCGGTCGATCGTTCAGGGAGCTCCCTACGGCATTTATCGGGTCAACGACAAGGGCCAAGTGCTCATGGCCAACCCGGCTCTGGTCAACATGCTGGGCTGCAGGTCTGAAGCTGAGGTCCTCCAACTCAATACCATGGATAAGCCCTATTGGGACCCGATGGTACTCCGGGCTGCGGTCTCAAGTGGGCACATTCTGCGCCACCACGAGGCCAAGTGGAAGCGGAAGGATGGCAAACCGATAATGGTTAGGCTGGTTGGAACAGAGTTGCCTGAGGGAACAGGGGCTTCGCCGGAGTACGAAGTGTTCGTCGAGAACATTAGCGAGCAGCGCTCCCTGGAGGCGCAATTCCGCCAGGCGCAGAAGATGGAAGCAGTGGGGCAGCTTGCTGGCGGAGTCGCCCATGACTTCAACAATCTGCTGATGATCATTGCCAGCTATGCCCGACTTATACCGCTGCACATTGATCATAAAGAAAAACTTCAAAAAGATGCGATGCAGATTGATGAAGCAGTAGCCCGAGCCGCATCTGTCACTCAGCAACTGCTAGCATTTAGCCGCAAGCAAGTCCTGCAACCGACCGTTCTGAACCTGAATACGCTGGTTCTCGGGTTTGGGAAGATGCTTCCGAGGTTGCTCGGGGAAGACGTCGAGATGAGTCTCGCCACACATTCTACCGGCAAAGTAAAAGCGGATGCGACGCAGTTAGAGCAAGTGATCCTGAACCTGGCGGTAAATGCCCGTGATGCGATGCCGTCAGGAGGCAAGCTGATCATCGAGACTAGCGATATTTCCTTGGATGGCGGGTATCCGGGGCATGAGGGCACGGCGATCCCGGCTGGCGACTACGTAATGCTTGCCGTTTCGGATACCGGTATGGGGATGGACCGGGAAACACAAACTCACATCTTCGAGCCGTTTTTTACAACCAAAGCTAAAACCGGTACGGGCCTTGGGCTAGCGACGGTTTACGGCATCGTGAAGCAGAGCGGGGGCTTCATTTGGGTATATAGCGAGCTGGGCAAAGGCACAAAATTTAAGGTTTACCTGCCAAGAGTTGAAGGACCGGAGGACGGAACCAGACACGGTATTCCGCCGGAACCTGATCCGCGCGGCGATGAGACGATTTTGCTGGCCGAGGACGAGGCGGCCCTGCGCACAGTCGTTGCAATCTACCTTGAATCCCTCGGATACAAGGTTTTGAGCTCTGGAAACGGAGAAGAGGCTCTCCTGATGTTACAGAGCAATTTGCGATCTATCGACTTGCTCATCACCGACATCATCATGCCCGGTATTGGAGGAGCGCAGTTGGCGAAAACCGCTCAGGACCTAGGGTCCGGCATACCCGTGATTTACATTTCTGGCTACACCGACCGTGCCCTGGACCGCTCGACCATCGGGGAAGGCGCTGCATTTCTGCAGAAACCGTTTCGTCTGGGGTCATTAGCTGTGAAAATCCGGGAGATATTGGGCGATCATTCTTGATGTGTCGGAGTTAAGTTATGGATCACCGAGCATCCCTGTTCAATGCAATGCCGCAGCTTCGGCATGACAAACCGACAACCAATGCCACTTCGCAGTTGCACTCGCCCTACGGTCTCCCCATCACCGATCCTTCCCCCATGGCAACTTTCAAACTTCCAATGGTTTGAGTGTGATTCTGCGATTAAGACGGAACTCCCTCAGGAGAAACCTACACACTCCGACGGCATTGAAATCGATGTGGCCGTATTGCGGGAGCGCCGGGGTTTCAGCCTGGTTGCCCATGTGGAGAAAGTAATCGATGCGATGCCCGAAATCCGAGTACTGGTGACGGGATTTGACTTGAATGAGGGAGACATTGCCGATGCGATTGGGCGGGGAGCATAGGGGTACATCAGTGAAACCGCCTCGGCCGCGGTTCGAGATGAATACCTTTTGAGAGAACTTACGATTGTTCTTCGCTCCGCAGGCGGCCCACCCATTACCGAAGTAACCCGCGTGACTCGTTGCCGTACCGCTCCGGTGTTGAGGCCGGCTAAGCTAGAAGCGCAAAGCACTTTCGGCAACAGTCCTTACTGGAAAATTAACTGGAGAAGAAATGAAGACTGCGTCTGGCATAGTTCTGTGCTGCTTAGTAACCCTGATCACCGCCTGCAGCACCGGCGGCGCCGGAGGCACGCAACCTACTCCACCAGGCACGCTGACCTCGGTTCAGATCTCGCCTGCGACCATCTCGATTGGGGTGGGGAGCAATCAGCAGTTCACGGCAACGGGGCACTATTCAGACTCAAGTTCGAAGGACATCACCCGTTCCGCGCAGTGGATTTCCTCCGACTCCAGCGTCGCCAGCATCAATTCCTCTGGCATGGCTGTAGGGTCCAATTCCGGCACCGTGACCATTACCGCAAAGTCGGGGACACAGCAATCCACCGCCAGCCTTACGATCAGTCCAGCAGCCTCGAATTTGGTATCTATAGCTTTGTCTCCGCTCGCCGCCTCGGTGCCGGTCAACACCAGCCAGCAGTTCAGCGCTATCGGAACCTACAGCGATGGCAGCACCTCCGACCTCACAACAGTGGTCTCATGGAGTTCTTCTTCCACCGCGACGGCAGCGATTAATGCCAGCGGATTGCTGGCCGCGGTTGCCGCCGGATCGACCAATGTCTCCGCCTCATTCGCCGGAGTTTCCCAATCCACCAGCGTTACCGTCACCGCTCCCAGCATTGTGTCCATTACGGTCACGCCCGGTGACCTAACTCTGGGCATCGGCATCAATCTGCGATTCACTGCGACCGCCACCTACAGCGACGGAAGCAGCCAGGATTTGTCGACCGGCGTCAAATGGAGTTCTTCGTCCACGTCTGTGGCAACCATCAACAGTGCAGGCATGGTGACCACCGTGGCTGCCGGTTCCACAACTATTACTGCAACCGTGGGCGCATTCAGCGACACCAGCACCGTGACCGTCGTGCCCGCTCACCTGGTCTCCATCGCTGTGGCCCCGGCGACTCCCTCCATCGCAATGGGAACGACCTTGCAGTTCACCGCAGTCGGCAGCTTCGATGACGGCAGCACACAATTGCTGACCTCTCTCACCTGGTCTTCATCCTCGACGTCGGTCGCCGCGATTGATGCCACAGGATTTGCCAGCAGCACCGGTACCGGCACTGCCACCATCACCGCCGCATCTAGCGGAGTCAGCGGGACCGCGTCACTCACTGTGACCGCAGCCGCTCTGGTCTCCATCGCCGTCACCCCGGCAAACTCCAGTATGGCCGTCGGCACCACCAAACAATTCACCGCCACCGGCACTTTCAGCGACAGCAGTACGCAGGACATCACCACTACCGTCACCTGGATGTCGTTGAGCGCCGCAGCCGCCACTCTCAACGCACAAGGCCTTGCCTCTAGCATTGCGGCAGGCAGCACCACCATCAAAGCCACTTTCGGATCGATCAGCGCTTCCACCGCACTGACAGTCTCGACCGCGCACTTGGTTTCGATCACTATCAACCCGGTCAATCCCAGAATTTCCAAGGGCACATCCATCAAATTCACTGCCAGCGGCACGTTCAGCGACGGCAGTGTGGCCACCAACCTTAGCGGAATTTCCTGGAAGTCCAGCCACCCGAACATCGCCTCAGTTCGCGGATCGGGAATTGCTCATGGCAAAAAGGGCGGATCCGTGACCATCTCGGCGACAGCTTCCGGGATAACCGGAACCACAACTCTTACGGTCGGGACGGGCACCTTGGTTTCGCTGGTCATCACTCCGGTGAATCCCACAGCCGCAGCAGGTGGCCCGCAGCAGTTCACTGCTACCGGCACCTTCAGTGATGCCAGCACCCAAGACATCACGCTGAACGCTCACTGGAGTTCGTCGCACGCGACCGTCGCCACCATCGCCAACGCCCCCAGCGTGGGAGGCCAGGCCAACTGTATCGCGGCCGGAACCACTACCATCGGCGCCAACTCCGGCGGGACTACTGGGTCAACTACGCTTACGGTGCAGTAAAAAGCGTTTTCGCTAGCACCCAATACAAATGTGGGCACCGAGCTGCGGCGGAGTAGCCCGTTGGAGCCGTTCCGACCGTGCCCATGACGCGAGTAGGCTCCAAGTTTGTCATCTGAAGGCATCACGCGCGTCTCCCGCATATGAATTTACACGGGAAGCGCCAGCCAGCCGTAGGTAGCTCTGGTTCGGATAGCTGGCGATATCCCCATTGCACGCAATATAAAAAGGCGCCCACTCTTGCGATAGGTTGTGAGTGTCTGGATGGTCAACCTATTGACTGACAAACGGAGATTCTTCGCAAATACGCGATGTTCCCAGTTCGCCTGACGAGCTAGCGGTGATCGCGACGGGCTGAGGGGCAAGAACTGGAATACAGCGGGCTTCTCATTCTTCCTAGCCTTCGAGGTGCTTCTCTTCGGCAAACTCAAATCCAAACCAGCGAATCCGCACGTCAACGATCAGACAGTCAGGCCCGTCCCAGCGCTGCCGGTGTGACCAAGTCTGGTGGATCCACGCCCCCGTTGATTTGTTGATTGCCGTTCTGCAGCGGGTCATATTCTGCAAGGCTCCGTGCGGTTTCCCTGTGCCTTAAAAGTGCTCGGCGTTTACGCGACTTCCGTACGAATCGGACGGCCAACAGCAGCGCGAATCATCTCCTTCGTACAGCCCGCCCAACATTTATAAAAGCGAGGGTCCCGAATCAAGATCGCCAAATTGTCCCCACTCCGGTCATGTCCGAATTCCGCGCACGATGGACAACGCGTGACATAGTTGCGGCCAACCTTCCGCACCGGTCCAACGCACTCCAGTATCCGGAACTCTAAGCGCGCAGTTCTGGCTCGACGCCCGGATGCGGTGCTCCTCTCCTGCGGAGAATTGTCTGGCTTCGGCCTTTCCTTCCCAGCAATCAACACTTCGAGCTCTTGCTCAGTGAGCTTCCGAAGACCATTCAGGTATGCGATCTGCGCCTCGACAGTGTAGTCCGCGCCATGAAACCAGAACCGACGATTGGCGCCGCGGTGAATACCGAGCGGGCCGCGAATGGCACTCCCAAACCCGCTAGGTTCGATGGCGTCGTGCTTGGGAAACACCTCGATGCCATCTTTTCGGCCCGAGCCCTTCACCGGCACTCCCAACCGCAACGCAATGTGGTGAATGTAGACACGGCAATCTTTCGCCAGCAGCGGCCTCGCAAGAAAAATCCAGAGATGCCCGCCTCGCCTGCTCATTTCTAGCGCCGGTTCAACACCGTCCTGGATTAACCGGTACTGGAGCTTCAGCAAATCCTCCATCGCATTCTTGTAATCGGCATCAATGGCCAGCCATTTGCAGCGCTGGTTCTCGGGATTGATCGCATACAGGCCAATCGTAATTTCTCCGTCTAGGTGGCGGCGGATTGTCGATTCCGTCAGCTCCACGGGTGCCCCTGTCCTCATCTTCTTAGGCGTGAAATAGTAGTGGCGTCCGGTCTCGGGGTGAGGCCGAGCGGATTGCAATGTGTATGCTTGTCGGTTAACGAACAACCGGCAATAGTCTTGAACGAGATGCGGTGATATCACTTCCTTTTTTTCTCCCTCCGGCGGGCGTATCGCGCACCTTTCCTTTTGTTTGCCATTAAGGATCTGACCTGCTTCCAGCGTAGCGGTGACACGCTTGGTGTTCTCTATTTTGGTCACATCCAGCGCAGCCGCGAGCGAATTGTCTTTTTCACTGCTCTATCCTCCTTCCGCTATTCATTGCTGTCAGCCAGCTCTGTGGATTGCCGTGTTCCAGGAGCCCGTACCGCCTTGTTTTGACAAATACAAACGTGGCCACGTTGGGCGATTTGTTCCATAGCATCGCCATGGATCAGCACTAGCCTGCCGACGCGGGAGGCGATTTCGCAATTCGTGATGAAGTAGTCGATGCTGCGTAGGAAAACAGGAGTTGGGCGGCTTGGCGCTTCGTGTACAGGAGTTTTGGCTGCTGATATTCATGATTGGACTCATTCTCGGACATTCCACATAATCAGTAAATCTATCTCCGAAATATTCTTGATGTCAACATAAAATGGAATACACTGTCCAGAAACGGATGGTTAACATCTACTGATGACGTCCACCCTGATCGAACACGTCGGCCAACGGATCAAGGAGTTCAGGACCGCCTACGGAGAGCGCGGAATCTCTCAAGAGGCCTTAGCGAGCAAGATGGGCGTCGCAACCAATACCATTTCTCGTTGGGAAACTGCAACAGTCAAGCCGACCATTGAAGACTTGGAAAAGCTTGCGCGTTTCTTTGGGAAATCGATTGAGGAATTCTTTCCCCGGAGCGAAGTCGGCACCTGGCAGGGACAGAGGATGGAAGCTCTGCTTAGAGCGGCGGAAAACCTCGACGACAAGGAACTAGACGAAGTCCGGAAATTTGCCGAATACCGCCGTGCGCGGATGATTTACGAGGCAAAATCCCCTGGGCGTAAGAGATCGTGAAAACATGAACCGCAGTGCCTACTACCGGAACATGCAGGCGCTTGCTCTTGAAGTACGCAAACGAAATGGCCTCACACGCGCGGACATAAGCATCAAGCAAATGTGGAAGGTGTACCGGGCCGAGGGAATCGAGCGTATCGACTTCTGGCCAAATCTCAGACAAATTCGGGCAGCATATTTCAACGACGAATGCGGCGTCTCAGTGATGCTTGCCAGGGGACTGCCGGACGAGCCGACTATCTTTAACATGGCCCACGAACTCAAGGACCACCTTGTCGATAAGAATCTGGTTACACTCTGCGGACCAACCGACAACCCGCGCATCGCCGATGATCGAAACGCAATAGAGATCGGCGCTGAGGTCTTCGCCGCGGAGTTCATTTATCCGGAAGCGGATTTTGTGCGGGACTTCGACAAAATCGGTGGTCCGTGCAATCCAAAAGCGCTTGTCAAACTGAAAGAGGCTACTTCGACGTCTTTAAGTTATCAGGCGATGGTGAAACGGTCGCTCAGGCTTGGGCTGCTCCTCTACACGGACGAGCTCCGCTTTGAAGGGGTGCATTGGGGATTGCTCGAAAAAAAGGTTTTCGGCCGCAGATTAAGTGATGCCCGAAGACAGCAGCTGCTAGGGAAACAAAAACAAGCGTAAGAAAGGTTGTGGAGGTCGGTAATGAAGGCAGCGCGGAACTTACGAAAAGGTCTCCGGCTGCAATATTTGGTGGGTTCGCTACGCGGACTCGGCAGGACGCATACAGCGTTCGAAAGACCTTGCCGGCCCACTTGGAAAACGAAGCTTTATGAACTCCCTGCCTGGGCGGCTGTGTCTCTTTTTGTCGAGGAGCAGGCCGTGAGCTATTTTCACCCGTTGACGCCGCTCACAATCATAGGCTACGCGCTGCCAGCGGTTCGGTTTAAGGAACGATTACCGGCACCTCACGTATCGTCCGCGGATAAACCTTCTGGACATCCTGAATTTGTACCAAGCTACCGTTCGCGTGTATCGCGTGACGACCGTGTTTCCGATGCCACTCGGAAAGGGTTGCGGTGCTATGGAGTCGCTCCACAACTTCGCGCCACCCCAGTGAGTTGTAAGCTGAAAACGGGATTTCACCTTCTTGTGTGGCAACCGGGGTCATGCTGGTCTCAATCGCTGCCAAATTCTGGACAACCAGATCTTGGAACCATTGACCATAGACGATAGTCGTCGCCCATTGGCCGGTTCCTCGCTCGTCTCGCTCCCAGTTTGGGCCTTCGATCCTGGTCCGGGCAGAGCACTGCCGGAACAAGTCGACAAAATCAACCACGGAAAACCCGGATGGCGCCAGATCCGGGCTGTAGTTCCGGAGGATCGCCGTGCCAAGTCGCACATAGGTTAGTGCCTTACCGCGACCAGAGTTAGCGATGATCTGGAGATCCCTGTTAAAGCGTTCAAGATTGAAGAATCGCGCGATTGGAACCCAGAACCCGGTTCTTCGGTTTACGATGAGCGGGCTCATGACACCCCAATCCGGATGCTCATTTGGCGCAACTGCCCCCTCTGCGGAATCGGCTGGCTGCAGCAGGTCCAGGACATCGCTGAATCGGCTGATCGCAGCGGTTGGGAACCAATCCCGCAGCGGTTCCCATTCTGTTGACATCTGCGAGCCCAGGTCTGCGGCGAGTTGCGAGAGAGTGTATCGCTGCTCATAGCGCCGGTCGGCTGTCACGTTCTCGTCCCGGCCAGTGAACATGATTGGCTGGAAAACGACACTGAAGACCCTATCGACGTTCCGGAGTGCGAACTCGACAATCGGACCGACTTGGTCGTTATTGACTCCGTTGGCAACGGTGACTTGCAGGGTTATGCGGAGGCCGGCGTTCGCCAGATTCTCCATCGCCTGCTGTTTGACTCCGAACAGGTTTGCCACTCCTCGGTGACGATTGCCTTCGTCCGAAACTCCGTCGAGTTGCAAGAACACACTGTGCAGACCTGCTTCACGGGCTTGTTGCGCAAACCCAGTATCCTGAGCGAAACGGATTCCGTTTGTGGCGACGTGTAGCCGCTTGAAACCCATTGCTCTGGCCGACCTGATGGCATCCAGAAAAAATGGCGAGATCGTCGGCTCGCCGCCAGAGAACAAGATGTTTATTTCCCGGCGAGGCTTGAAAGAGCGGGCGCGGTCCAAGATGCGCTTGATATCGTCGAGATCGAGCTCGTGTACGTGACCGACAGCATTGGCATCCATAAAACATGGCCAGCATTTCATGTTGCAGCGATTCGTCAGATCGAATACCAGAAAAGCGCCGCGGCCGTACCTAACGCTGGAAACTCCGTGGTCGTGAACCAGATCGTCACCGCTGCAGGCGAAATCCGGGCCGGGATAAAGTTCTTCCATGCGACAGAAGAACGCTGCATCAGTGGCCAGCACATCTTCAAACGGTCCGTGGACTTGGCACATTTTACGTATGAGGACACGGCCCGCTTCTTCGACTATCTCCGCAGCAATGACTCCAGGATCCCGTTTGAGAGCATTGATGTCCGCCCGTCCCTCCAGAACCGCATTGCGCGTTTCGATCACGCAGTTGGGACAAACAGAGCGTGTGGTGCGCGGAACTCCGAGAGGAATCGCAGAGCGAGTGGGGCGGTCCGATGGCTTGCCGGGCGCCCATGATGAGGCTCTCCTTGGTTTGGTCGCGATACCGAGCGGAACGCGCCAAGAGAGTTCTGAAATCGTGCAGAGTGCTTTTTCGACTGCTCTTCGCGATAAAACATTGGAAATGCGGGGCATGACATTCTCCTCAGGTTGGACAGAACTTTGGTTTGGGAGTTATTGCCGAAGGTAGGATGGAGGGCTCCAGAAACTGCATGGGCCGAACCCAGACGACTGAGAATTTCCGGATAGATTACGATTGCCGCTGGATACTTGTCAAACGGAAACCGCTGCCGTGTCATACCAGGAAATGTCACCGGCAATTTGAATCACCCTGCCGCTGAAAACAGCGGCCTCTTCAGGTGCTGATAACCGTGTCGCCGAAGAACACAGGGCAGCGGGTCCGGGTGCCATCGCCTAAAGAAATAGCAATCTTCCTCTGCCTCAGGAAATTGGATTTCTAGCGTTCTCTCCGTTTGGGGGCCATCAAGAAGACTTCGGTGCCGCCGGCAACTCTTCGCCGGCCAATCCTTTCTTAACCAGCCCGGCAAGGACATCCGCAAAGGGAAAACCGACACTCGCTTTTTTGAGGGCGTTCACACAGTCGCTGACCGGTGTGACCGCCCACAAGAAGCCGGGCAAGAAGGCCGGAGGCGTCACCGATCATTGAAAATTAAGATAAACGAGCGATCACCTTCGGGTAGTTGACTTGCCAGCCACCATAATGATATCATGATATCATGTACATAAACGGAGGTAGATTGTGGGGCAACTCGTGGTTCGGAACATTGAAAATGCGGTAAAGACGCGTTTACAACGTCGCGCCAAACGCCATGGTTGCAGCATGGAGGAAGAGGTGCGAGACATTCTTCGTAGTGCCGTGCGCGCGGAGGAGACTCCCAGTGGCGGACTTGGGACAGACATCTCCAATTTATTTGTGGGAACCGGTCTCAGCTCGGATGTGACCGAACTCCGCGGACACACAATCACGCCGGCGAAGTTTGAGTCATGATCGTTTTGGATACGAACGTACTTTCGGCACTAATGCGACAACCACCCGATGCGAAGGTGATTACCTGGCTAGACAACCAGTCTCGCACATCCGTTTGGACGACGTCGGTAACAGTCCTTGAGATCCGGTTTGGGCTTCAAATCATGGCCGCCGGCAAACGAAGGTCTCTGTTGTTAGCGGCGTTTGACATCCTTCTCGACCAGATAGGTCACCGAATCGCCCCCTTCGACGATGATGCTGCCACGCTGGCCGCGGACTGGATGGCCTCCCGGCAACGCAAGGGCCAGCCAGGTGAGCTGCGCGACACTATGATCGCTGGCATCGTGGTTGCGCGCCATGCGACTCTGGCAACTCGCAATGTGGTCCATTTTGAAGATCTCTCCATACCAGTCGTTAACCCTTGGCTTGCCTGATCGTTCTCAGCGGCGCGGATGCCGGAGCGCAGCTGGCTAGAGGAGCACAAGTTCCAATACAAGTAGCGGTCTATTGACGGGTTCTGGTCGCAGCCGCATCTCGGCATCAGAATTCCAACCCGCGCAGTCGAACGTTCCCAGACGCCTGTCCGGCTGATCGTCTCCCTTCGGGGGCATCCGGCCTCATTCGTACGGAATTTCGAGCTTTATCATCTTGTGGTCGCGGAAGACGTTGATGTGCAGCTTCTGCTGCCACTTGTGGCTCGCCTGGAGGACCAAGAGCAACGGCGCGTCATCGACGGGGAAGTTGGATCCTGCCACATCAACGGACTTGACCACATCACCCTTCTTTAGACCGCCTCGCGCTGCCTTGCTTCCCTCAGGTACGGCCACAACCAGCGCGCCCACCTTGTCGGTGCCGAGCGCTGACTGCTCGCCCAGCGTTTCGATCGATTTGATGGTGGCGCCCGAGAAGTCATAGGTTTTACCCGGCACAACGCGACCTGCAGTAAGCAGCGCCGGGATTTCCGGCGTTTTCGCGAGCCGCCGCAGCCGCGGACTTTCGACGCCGAAATTCATCGGGAAGTTCTTGAATCCGATCTTATGCGCCGGCGATCCTGGCCTCACCCGGAAATCTCCGCGGGGCGCATCAATGAACATCGGCTCACCGAGAATGGAATGGGCATCGCTTCCGAGCTTGCGCGCCTCCTCCAGCGAGATCCTGCTGGTGAATAGGTTGTGGTCAAAGTCAAAGTCCCACTGGTCAACCAGGATCGGTTGGAACTACAAAATAACTGCGAGTGCGCCGGGATTCCAATCCATTTCACATGACGCCGTTTCTCTCGCTATCACCCAGAACGCCACGTTTGACTTCACGCTTAAGCCCGGATCGATGATCGAGACAATCACTGTGTCTGCGGCAGTAACAAGCTTGAACACGAGTTTGAATCCCCCGGGACCTTTCTTAATCATCATCGCCGCCTCCAGATGGACTTAGATCCGTTCCCCGACGTACCAGGGCGCAGTCACCGCAAAGACACGCTCATTGCCGCGGACGAGAAGCACCCATTCCAGAAGGCGGCCACGCTGATTGTGAAGGAAGTATTCATACCATTTGTCCTCTACGATCTCGGGTATGACCACGATGATGCTGCGATCGGGATGTTTCTTCGAAAGGTCGAGAATGAACTGAACGATGGGAATGATGATAAACCGGTAGGGTGAAGGCAGGACGTGAAGCACGGGCGGCTCCTTGCCTGCCGCGCGGAAGGGTTGCTCAACGTACTGTTCCCAGTCGTCTTGAAGCAATTCGGAATGCTCGTTGGGCTCGACGTGCAAGGCGATCACTTCCGGCGAAAGCCGGGCAGCAAATTCAATTCCCTGGCGGGTGACGTTGCTCCAGCGGTCAATGGCAATGACCGCAATGGGATGCTGGCTGAGACCTGCCGCGTCGACAGGAACCTTGCAGGTTGTAAGCAGTTTCACGGAGTGGTAGTGACGGCGGACAAGGGTAAAGAAAACAATTGTCAACGGGATGAAAAGCAGGGTGATCCAGGCGCCTTCCACGAATTTCGCAACCAGCACGACACCCGTTGTGATGCCGGTGACGAGGGCACCGACCCCATTCACGAGTGCGCTTTTCAGCCAGTGTGAACCGCGATTTTTCCACCAGTGCATGACCATGCCGGATTGCGAAAGTGTGAAGGCCAGAAACGCGCCGACGGCATAGAGGGGGATAAGCCGGTCGGTGATACCGCCGAAAAGGATGAGAACGCCGCCACAGAGTACCGCCAGGACGACGATGCCGTAGGTGTACACGAGGCGCCGTCCGAGGTACCCGAAGGCATGAGGGAGGTAATTGTTTTGCGCGATGGCGCGGCAGAGGCGCGGAAAATCCGCGAAGGCGGTGTTGGCGGACAGGGAGAGGACGACAAGGATTGCGCCGATGGTCAGATAATAAAACAAACCCTTGCCAAAAACCGCGGCGGTGAGGATGGAGAGAACACTTTGGTAGCCGGGCTGGCCCGGATCGGTTGCAGCAATGCCGTAAGTCTTTACGAGATAGGAAATTCCCGCCAGCAGCACCGCCAGAAGAAAAATGATCACGGTGAGAGTGCGCTGAGCGTTTTTCACAGTGGGCTCACGGAAAGCCTTCACGCCGTTGCTCACAGCCTCCACGCCAGTCAACGCCGTGCAACCGCTGGCGAAAACCTTCAGCAGTAGCCAGTAGCTGACGGCTTCGGTCATGGGCGGCGGGGGCGGAAGAGGGACTGCCGCTGTAGGATGCCCTCCGCTGAGGAGAACACGGAGAACGCCTGCGACGATGGTAATGAGAAGTGTTCCAACAAACAGATAGGTGGGGATCGCGAAGGCAGTGCCCGCTTCGCGCACACCACGGAGATTGAGAATAGTGATGACGACCAGAATGCCCACGCAGAGAGAAACGGTATGCGGCAGCAAGGATGGGACGGCTGAGACCAAAGCACCAACTCCCGCGGAAATGCCGACGGCGGCCGTGAGAATGTAATCGGCAAGGAGCGCGGCCGCGGCGAGCAGGCCGGCGCGTGCGCCAAGATTGAAGCGCGCCACGGTATAAGAGCCACCGCCGGACGGATAAGCGGCGATGGTTTGGCGATAGGAGAAGTACACGATCACAAGTAACGTGATGATGGCAGCGCTGATGGGCACGATGTAGCGAACGCCAAGAAGGCCAAGTGGAATCAGAAGGCTGAGGGCCGCTTCCGGGCCATAAGCAGCCGAGCTAAGCGCGTCGAGACCAAAGATCGGGACGCCCTGCGCGGGGCCGATCTGCTCGGCTCGTTCGTCACTCGTCTTGATGGGCTTACCGACAACGAGGTCAATTATGTTCATGAGCGATGGATTGTACTGACGTTCGGACTTGTAAGGCTCGCTGCGCTACTTCCAAAACGCGACTGTAGCATGATTTTCAACAGGGGAATCAGAGAATGTTCTTCCTGGTACTGCTGCTGCTGATACCGTTCGTAACCGCGGCCGCCCAAAAAAAAACACCGTCACCACGTGACCACGGTCGTGCATGATTACGGCTCTGAGGAAACCCAATTGCTGATGCGTAGCGACGACTATACCGCGTCTGGACAGGCCACCTACACCTCTACCAGCTCGCGGAACTCGTCCCTTGACCAGCTGGATTGTTTAACGGCGAGTGGGACCTGATCCTTTATAGCCAGTCGCTTCGGACCCTCTGGATCACGCCTAACGAGCCAGCCGGGTCAGGAGAACCCGTCGGTCCGCCTGCTGGCTATTACTCGCAGGGTGTACAAGCCGCGAGCCGCTGCTTCGATCAAAACGGCAACACCTGGCGAGGGTCGTTACTTCCAGCAGCAACTGCAATGTAGGGGTTAACTTCAATTCGGGCGGCACCCTGTACAAGCTGTTAATGAGTCCGTTCCCATTCAGCGGCGCTGGGCTAGTACAGGCGCAGCACGACAATTTCGGTTTTGAACCACAGCACGCGATGCTGGTGGGTGCCGATTTGAAGATGGCGGGTTACAGCCGCGATCAAGTGCCTCCAATGCAAAAGCGCATGATGGACGCTGTCGAGACGATTCCTGGCGTAGAGTCTGTTGGACTAAGCGATGCGCTACTACTAAATGACCAGAACCCCTCGAATATCTTTAGCGATAGCACCACTGACCTGCGGCCATCGAATGCCACCGCCACCGCCTACATTCTGCACAGCTACAGCTTCCCCAGTGGGCATGCAATGGGGTCACTTGTCGGCTATGGCATGCTCGCCTATTTGCTCGTAATTTCCTGGGCTGATCGTTGGCAGGTGCGGGTCGCAATTGTGTCCATCGCTGCGCTGTTAATTCTTGCAATTGGCGTGAGCAGGCTTTACCTCGGAGTGCACTATTTCAGCGATGTAGTCGGAGGCTATGCGGCTGGCGTCCTCTGGCTTTCTGCGTACATAACAGGACTGGAAATCGCGCGGCGGCAACCCCACTCGCAAGGCCCGGAAAAAAGACGCTGAGGAATCCAAGCAACGGCTTTCATAGGTTTACCCCAGTCTCCGTTGTTGGCCTCTGGACTTGCCGGGTACGCACTCACTTCGTACAGGTTGTGCTAATCATCTTCAGCCTGAGCACATGAAAGTCAGCCGTTTCACGTTTGCCGGTTTTGTTTTGCTTTTGCGCTTCTTCGCCGGCCTCTTCCTTACCCTCCGGCAGCACGTAGCCCCTCACAATAACTCTTTGGCCAAGGTGTGCGTTTAGCTCGATTTTCGAACTCTCCAGCCCGTAAATTGTCCCATCCTTTTCCGCGAGCCAGACTTCCTTGGGCTCGTCGCCGCTAACTAAGCACCCCGTTACCGAGACCGCCTTCGGCGGTTCTTTGGCGGATTGGCTTTGCGCGAGCCCGGTCCTGAGACCCAGGCTGGACACGAAAACCAGGGTAGCGAACACCTTCATCGAGGTACTCTTCATTTTGTTTTCTCCATAGGACGTGATTTTTTCTGACTGGCACGCGCCAAACGCACAAAACGGTCTTCTCTTAGATGCGGCTTTAACACCTTTGCCTTCTGCTGTGCAGCGGCGGATCCAATGGGAGGCGCATCAGCCCAGCCATCACATTATTTCCGGATAGTCGCTAGCCGGAGGTAATCCTGGGACGTGGGCCTCGTGGATTGTGCGCCGAGGATGGCTAACAGGAATTACCGATACACGCCCTCAATCCTTCGCATAATCCGCTGCGCCCATTGGACCGCACTAGCAATTAACGATTCTGTCTGGCTGGGGCAGGATTCGTGCAGGTCTTCAGGGTTTTTCAGGTGCCGCGCCACCTAGATAGCGGCCGCGATGGCCAAAACACGCTTTCGGCCTTCATCCATGTGGATCAT
>Ga0185299_10001109_pt1 | contig 58061 bp, 54 predicted proteins | sample PaiPotPPA55metaG_FD_128002 | JGI IMG/M metagenome (GOLD analysis project Ga0185299, IMG submission 128002) | Iron sulfur acid spring bacterial and archeal communities from Banff, Canada, to study Microbial Dark Matter (Phase II) - Paint Pots PPA... ... | reverse complement strand
GAGTCACCGGAATACAGGTGCGGGAAACGGTGCCGGACTGGGTGCTGCAAAGAGTCAACGAAGTGGTGATGATCGATCTGACTCCGGAAGCGCTGCAGAACCGGATGCGGCGCGGCGACGTGTATCCGCAGGAACGCGTGGGGCGAGCGCTGGAAAACTTTTTCCGCGAGACGAACTTGATCGCTTTGCGCGAGCTGGCATTGCGCCAGGTGGCCCAGGCGGTGGATCAAAGCCTGGAACAGCACCGCGGGGAACAGGAGAAAGATCACGATCGGCGCGCGGTTGCCATCCGCGAACGCATTGCCGTATGTATCAGCTCGAATCCGGCGGCGCAGTATCTGATCGCTCGCGGAGCACGTATGGCGCAGGCCATGAATGCCGAACTCTTTGTTGTCTATACCGACCTGGGGCAGGACTCGAGGGAGGCGAATCAGCGAACTTTGGCCGCGAATGTGCGCTTCGCGGAAAATGTTGGGGCCTCCATGGTGCGGCTGGAGGGGAAGAGCGTGGCCGAGTCGGTCGCGCAATTCGTCAACGTGAAACACATCACGCAGGTTGTTTTCGGACGATCCGCGACGCGGGGCTGGAAGCGATATTTTTATCTTTCGGCAATCCATCAGTTTTTGCGCGATGCGCCGGCAGTGGACGTGCACATCGTGACCCAGGAACCGAACTGATTGGGCGTGTCGGCGACAAGCGCCGGAGCATAAACGTTGGAGCATAAACACATCTTGGTGGTGGACGACGAATCCCAAATCGCGCGGGTGCTGCGGACTTCTCTTTCCAGCCACGGATATGACATTCGCGTCGCCAACGACGGCGAGACTGCACTGGAGATCATGAAGGACTGGTCGCCGGATCTGGTCATCACCGACCTGGCAATGCCCAACATGGACGGACTGGAGTTGTGCCGGCGGCTGCGTACGAAGACGCAAATTCCGATCATCGTACTCTCGGTGCGAGGTGAGGAACGTACCAAGGTTCAGGCGCTGGATGCGGGCGCGGATGACTACGTGACCAAGCCGTTTGGTATGGAGGAACTCCTGGCGCGCGTCCGCGCCAATCTTCGCCGCACGCCGGCGGAAGCGTCGGAACTGGAGCCGATAGAAGCGGGCGACTTCAAGATCGATCGCCGAGCCCGCAGCGTTTTTGTCAAGGACCGCGCGGTCCACCTCACTCCGACGGAATTTGACTTACTCGTGTATCTGGCCCGCCACGCTGGCAAAGTTGTAACGCATCGCGCCTTGCTGGGCGCGGTCTGGGGTGGTGAAAGCACGGAGCAGATCGAATACCTGCGCGTGTTCGTTGCGCAACTCCGCAAAAAACTGGAGCCTTCGCCAAATTCCCGTCGCTACATTGTGACCGATCCCTGGATCGGTTATCGCTTAGAGCCTGGAGATTGATCGGTTAGCCGGAATCCGGTGCTGGTGCTGATTGGTCTCGGTTACATATGCCCCCTCAATCCCATCACGCGTGCGAGTTCGCGGTGGGTCTCTCCAGCGCGGCTTGGCGAGCGCGCAATGCTCTCAGCTCCTCTTCGCTCCTACCACGGTTCGCATTCCGTGCTCGATGAGTATCCGGTGGAACTCCGGATCGGGCGACGAGGGGGCGATGTCACCCAACCGCAAGCTGACGGGTGCGTCCGTCTTCGAATCTATGTGGATCTGCTCAAAGGCTGCTTCCAGCAGGCGCTCAAAGTGGACCGCTCCAATGCTCGCGCGAACGACGCCGGGCGGATCGTAGAGCAGTTCCTCCGGTGGCTCTCGGGACGCGAAGAGGATCAAGATGCGGCTCAACGGATCGACGCAGTTGATGACGGTGGTGGGGTCGCTGACAGCGGGCGAGATCGCCTTCAACGCGACATCGACAATCTGCAGGACGCCAAATTCCACGTCCTGCTGCAACGTTCTGGTCGGGCCGAAGTCAAACACGGCAATCAGCTCGGCAGTTCCTTCGGAGGCGGCCTCGATCTGGTGCCGCACGCTGCCAAATAGCCGGAAGCGCACTTTTTCCTTTATGACTTCCTTACGAACTCTTTACTCCCCTTTTATGGCACCCCGAATGTAATCGAGATGGCACGAAGGCCGCTTCCGGGCGGACTGGAAATGATTTATTTCTTGCTCATGATGTTCGCGCTCGCTGATGGCTTTCTGTTGTGGGTCCTGGTGGCGCTGATCCGAGACTGCCGACACCTCGGGCCACACACGGGAAAGCCGATCGCACGCGACGCGGATCGATGGGCTGAATTGGAGAACTGATCTCTATGAATCCTGGAACGACTCAAGACGAGAATGCAGGAAAGACAATAAGAAAGCGCACGGCGCCGATGGTACTCTGGGCGCATTGCTGCTCGCACAGCCGTTTGCTTTCGTCGACTGGACCGGGCTAAATGGCAACGCGCGCACCCCAAGAGGCCGAGTCTGAAATTAATCCGCAATGTAGCCGGTCACCAGCTTGTTATCGGTAGGACGCCGGATCTTCGCAAGGATGAGAACCGTTTGAACCTGTCTGTACTGGTCAGGTTCTGATCGTGACGAAGAGTTAGTGCACTTGAAGGAGGTTGCATGCAAGACGTGATCTTTGTCGTGGTAGCGATAGCGTTCTTCCTGCTGGCGCTGGGTTATGTGCAATTCTGCGATCGAATTCGCTGAGGCAAATCGCCTGAGGTAAATCATTATGAATGCTGAATCGATCATCATGCTGATTGTAAGTGCAGGGTTGATGGTCTACCTGCTATATGCCTTGCTGAGGCCGGAGAAATTCTGAAATGACAAACAATGGCTGGATGCAGATCGCCGTATTCCTGGCTCTGATTCTGGCGATCACCAAGCCGCTCGGCGTGTTCATGGCAAGAGTTTTCAACCGTGAACGCACTTTTCTTGACCCCGTGGTTCGGCCGATCGAGCGGTTGCTCTATCGTGCGACCGGCGTTGATGAAGAGCACGAGATGCGATGGACCGAATACGCTTTCACCATGCTGCTGTTTAGCGGCGCCTCCATGCTGCTGCTTTACTGGATTGAGCGCGCGCAGCGATTGTTACCTTGGTTGAATCCTCAGAAGCTTGGTGCCGTGCCTCCGGTGCTGGCCTTTAATACTGCTGCATCCTTCACCACTAACACCAATTGGCAGAACTATTCAGGCGAGTCCACCATGACCTACCTCACGCAAATGGTTGGCTTGGCCTACCACAACTTCGCGTCAGCCGCGGTCGGGATCGCGTTGGGGGTAGCCTTCATTCGTGGCATAGCGCGCAAAGAGAAGGAGACAATCGGAAACTTCTGGGTCGACATGACCCGCTCCACACTGTGGGTGCTGCTGCCCGCCTGCATCATCTATGCCCTGGTCTTGGTTTCGCAGGGGGTCGTGCAAAACCTCAAGCCGTATGACACCGCGAAGCTGATCGAACCGCAACAGGTCCAGAAGACTGGAACGGACGGCAAGCCAATGGTTGGGCCGGACGGCAAGGCGGTGATGGACACGGTGACCGACCAGACCATCGCGCAAGGGCCGGTTGCCTCTCAAGAGGCGATCAAGATGTTGGGCACGAACGGCGGCGGTTTCTTCAATGCCAACAGTTCCCATCCCTTTGAGAATCCCACACCACTTAGCAACTTGCTGCAGATGCTGTCTATCTTCGCCATCCCGGCAGGTCTCACTTACACCCTGGGGCGAATGACCGGATCGCAGCGCCACGGCTGGGCGGTCTGGGCGGCGATGGCGATTCTCTTCTTGTGCGGTGTTACGGCGGCCTATTGGGCCGAAGCACGAGGCAACCCTCTTCTGCACGGAGTTGACCAGCGTGCCAGTGATCTCCAGCCGGGCGGAAACATGGAGGGCAAGGAAGTCCGCTTTGGCATCGCCAATTCTGCGCTGTTTGCGACCATCACCACCGATGCGAGTTGCGGCGCGATCAATGGAGTACATGATTCCTATACACCGTTGGGTGGAATGGTGCCGCTGGTCAACATCATGCTCAGCGAGACTGTCTTTGGCGGAGTGGGCGCGGGCTTGTACGGCATCCTAATTTACGTGGTGCTGTCGGTGTTCATTGCCGGACTCATGGTCGGGCGCACGCCAGAGTATCTGGGCAAGAAAATTGAAGCTTACGACGTGAAGATGGCGATGTTGGTCACGCTGGTCTTCCCGCTCATCATTTTGGTGCTGACCGGCATTTCATCGGTCGAGGGATTTGGCACCTCGAGCATCAGCAATGCCGGTCCACACGGCTTGACCCAAATCCTCTACGCGTTCACGTCGATGGCGGGAAACAATGGTTCCGCGTTTGCCGGATTGAACGGCAACACGGTTTGGTACAACACCGCCGGCGCGATCACGATGCTGGTGGGGCGATTCTTCATGATTATCCCCATGCTGGCGATTGCCGGCAACCTGGCGAAGAAGAAAACCGTGCCTGCTTCGGCAGGTACGTTCCCGGTGACGACGCCCCTGTTCTCCATTCTGCTGGTTTCAGTGATTGTGATCGTGGGCGCGCTCACATTTTTCCCGGCTCTTAGTCTGGGACCCCTACTTGAACACCTGCTGATGATGGCAGGGAAAACATTCTGAGCAGAGCTTTCTGAGGCAGAACCTTCTGAAGAAGAACATGGCAGAGAAGAAAAGCAAGAGTTTGTGGGACGCGAAAATCATTCGGCGGGCACTGGTCGATGCCGTGGTCAAGCTCGATCCCCGCACCATGATGAAGAACCCGGTTATGTTCGTGGTTGAGGTTGGCAGCGTGGTCACGACCGCGCTGTTATTCCGCGGAAAACAGAGCTTCGCATTCAACTTGCAGATCACACTCTGGCTTTGGTTCACCGTGCTGTTTGCGAATTTCGCGGAAGCCATGGCCGAGGGACGCGGCAAAGCGCAAGCGGACACGCTGCGCAAAGCCCGGTCTGAAACTGAGGCCCGGCGCTTGCTGCCGAACGGTTCGACAGAAACGGTGCCGAGTGCGAAGCTGCGTTCCGGCGATGTCGTGATGGTCAGCGCGAGCGAACTCGTACCGGGCGATGGCGAAGTCATCGAGGGCGTTGCTTCGGTGGACGAGTCGGCCATCACAGGGGAATCCGCGCCCGTGATTCGCGAAGCTGGAGGAGACCGGTCGGCGGTCACCGGCGGCACGCGTGTGCTCTCCGATGTGATCAAGGTTCGCATCACTTCGAATCCCGGCGAAACCTTCCTCGACAGAATGATCGCTTTGGTCGAGGGCGCTGAGCGGCAGAAGACTCCGAACGAGATCGCGCTCAACATTCTGCTGGCAGGCCTCACCATCATTTTTCTGCTGGCTGTAGTTACTCTGCAGCCTTTCGCAATTTACTCAGGATCGCCGCAGACGGTATTCGTGCTCGTCTCTCTGCTGGTCTGCCTGATTCCGACCACGATTGGCGGCCTGCTCTCCGCGATCGGCATTGCCGGCATGGATCGCCTGGTGCAGCACAATGTGCTGGCAATGTCCGGACGCGCCGTGGAAGCGGCCGGAGACGTGAACACATTGCTACTCGATAAGACAGGAACGATCACGCTCGGGAACCGTCAGGCAGCAGAGTTTATCCCGGCACCGGGGATTACCGCGGCCGAGATGGCCGATGCGGCTCAACTTTCTTCGCTCGCCGACGAAACGCCCGAAGGCCGTTCGATTGTTGTGCTGGCCAAAGAGCAGTACAGCCTGCGCGGCCGTGAACTGGCTTCGCACGAAGCAGTGTTCGTCCCCTTCACCGCGCAAACCCGCATGTCGGGCGTGAACCTGGACGGCCGCGAGATTCGTAAAGGAGCGGTCGATGCCATCATTAAATATCTGAATCAGTTCGGCACGTCCCTGCCGCGCGAAATTCAAGCGAGCGTGGAACAGATCGCGCGCTCGGGAGGAACTCCGCTGGTGGTGGCGGAGAATCAGCGGGCGCTGGGCGTGATCTATCTGAAAGACATCGTCAAAGGCGGGATGCGCGAGCGTTTCAATCAACTGCGCGCCATGGGGATCAAGACCGTCATGATCACCGGCGACAATCCCTTGACCGCGGCGGCGATCGCGCGCGAGGCGGGCGTGGACGATTTTCTGGCGGAGGCGACTCCGAAAGACAAGATGGATCTGATTCGTCGCGAGCAGGCTGACGGCAAGCTGGTCGCCATGACCGGCGACGGCACGAACGATGCGCCCGCGCTGGCTCAGGCCGATGTGGGCGTGGCCATGAATACTGGCACGCAAGCCGCGAAAGAGGCCGGAAACATGGTGGACCTAGATTCGAATCCCACCAAACTCATCGAGGTGGTGGCGATCGGCAAACAGCTGCTGATGACGCGCGGAGCGCTCACCACCTTCTCGATTGCAAATGACGTGGCCAAGTATTTCGCAATCATTCCGGCAATGTTTGCTGGAACGTTTCCCGTGCTGAATGCGCTGAACATCATGCGGCTGCAAACGCCGCAGTCGGCGGTACTTTCCGCTGTTATTTTTAACGCGCTCATCATCGTTGCCCTGATTCCACTGGCGTTGCGTGGAGTCGCCTACAAAGCGATGAGCGCCGAATCGTTGCTGCGGCAGAACCTTCTGGTTTATGGATTTGGCGGACTGGTGGTCCCGTTCATCGGCATCAAGCTGATCGACATGTTTATTACCGGCGTCAAGCTGATATAGGGAAGATCTGGTATCGACAAGATCGAATCGAGAGAGCAATGAAGAAAAATCTTATTACAGCGGTACTCATGACCATCGCGACGACCATCCTGCTGGGAATCCTGTATCCCCTGCTGGTGACCGGACTCGCGCAACTGATCTTCCCCAAGCAGGCCAACGGTCAGCTCATCCAGGGTAAGGACGGAGTGGTAGTTGGTTCGCGGCTCATTGGGCAGCCATTTTCGGGGCCGGGCTACTTTCGTTCGCGGCCCTCCGCCGCGGGCGCCGCAGGCTACGATGCCAGCGCCTCCAGCGGCTCAAATCTCGGACCGACCAACGCGCAGTTGATTGCTCGCGTCAGTGGAGACGTTGCCAAACTGCAAGCCGAAAATCCCGGAACTCCCATCCCGGTCGATCTGGTGACGACGTCGGGTTCAGGGCTCGATCCGCACATTTCGCCAGCGGCGGCGGAGTTTCAGATTCGCCGCGTGGCGTCGGAACGCAAGATTCCAGAAGCGGACGTCGCGCGCCTGGTTCTTGAGAACTCTGAGAACCGGCAATGGGGATTCCTGGGCGAGCCGCGCGTGAACGTACTCGAACTCAATCTTGCGCTCGAAGCCCGGTACGGGCGTGTTCGCTAGGAGTCGGTTTGAAAGTCGGGTCCGGAGGGCCGAGAAAATCTCGCGCTTTAATAAACGATTGCGGTGGAGACCAAGGCGAAAGCCCAATAGAGAATGTTTTCTGAGCATGTAACGACGCCTCGGTCGGTCTGCTCCTAATTAGGGTTGATGGATCTCTACAGCGCACTTCAATACGTGTTGTTTGTGGCCATCGTCACCATCCTGGTGAAGCCCTTGGGCGGGTACATGGAACGGGTCTTTTCCAGGCAGCGGACCGTGCTTGATCGTTTATTTCTTCCGGTTGAGCGGCTCCTCTATCGCATCACCGCGGTTGATCCTAATCTGGAGATGACGGGCAAGGAGTATGCGACGTGTTTTGTGCTGTTTGGCCTTGCCGGCACGCTGCTGTTGTATGGCATTCTCAGATTGCAGCAGTTTCTTCCCTGGTTCTTCCCCCAGTACCACACGACGCCGTTATCCCCAGATCTGGCTCTGAATACGGCGATCAGCTTCTCGACGACCACTACTTGGCAGGCCTACGCAGGCGAGAACACGGTGAGCTATTTCAGCCAGATGGTGGGACTCTGCGCGCAGAACTTCCTGGCCGGCGCTGCGGGGTTAGCAGTGGGGATTGCCTTTATACGAGGCCTTGCCCGGCAACTCTCCGACACGCTCGGCAATTTTTGGGTTGATCTGACGCGCGCCCTCCTCTGGATACTTTTGCCGGGAGCATTAATAGGCGCCGTACTGCTGGTCTGGCAGGGTGTTCCGATGAACTTCCACCCCTATACCGTCGCCACTACCGTCGAGGAAACCCGGCAGGTCATAGCGCAAGGTCCGGTAGCTGCACTGGAGATCATCAAGAGTCTCGGCACGAACGGCGGTGGCTTCTTTAACGCGAATGGGGCTCATCCGTATGAGAACCCCACGCCGCTCACAAATTTTATCGAAATGTTGGCGATCGTGCTCCTGCCTGCGGCACTCACTAACACATTCGGCAGGATGGTTGGCCAGCCTCGACAAGGATGGCTTCTCTACAACGTGATGGTGTTTCTGTTCGGCTGCGGGCTGATCTTCGTACATCACTTTGAACAAAGAGGTTCCCAACTCGCGAATGTGGATTTCCGAAATAGTCGCGTCCAGTCGGGTGGGAACATGGAAGGGAAAGAGGTGCGCTTCGGCATCGGCGGTTCGACCCTCACGGCTGTCGTTACCTCCAACACGGCCACGGGATCATACAACTCAATGGACGACAGCTACACCTCGCTCGGCGGCATGGTTTTGCTATTAAACATGATGCTCGGAGAACTCGTATTCGGAGGTCTGGGGACTGGTCTATACAGCATGGTCATGGCCGCTGCGATCGCTGTGTTTCTAGCGGGACTAATGGTTGGGCGCACGCCTGAATACCTGGGAAAGAAGATAGGGCCTGCGGAGAACAAAATGATCATGCTGTACGCTTTGGCCGCGCCGCTGTTGGTCCTCCCACTCACCGCGATTGCCGTGAGCACGAGGGCTGGACTGTCCGGGTTGACGGTCAACGGCGGCCCGCATGGTTTTACTGAAATTCTGTTTGCTTATACTTCCTGCTTCGCCAACAATGGCCAAAACTTTGCCGGTCTGAGCGCGAACACTCCCTTTTACAACCTCACTACAGCATTGCCCATGATGGTGGGCAGGTTCGGCTTGGCCATTCCTGCATTGGCATTGGCAGATCGATTTGGTCGTCAGAGAAGTACCCCTTCTTCGTCGGGAACGCTTCCGACCCATTCTTTTTCGTTCGGGGTCCTACTCACAACCTGTTTGATAACGATGGTGGCCCTGAGCTATCTTCCTACCTTGGCCCTCGGTCCCGTACTGGAACGATTGCTCTTGGGAAGATAAAGCGTCTGTCAGGTCCGCAGTTTGCGGATGGCGAAACTGGATCGGGCTGCGAAGAAGATTAAATTGTAGTCGTCGAGATCGCTAAACCGAATGCTAACGAATCGCAAAGTAGTTCACTCTTCTTCAGGCACTGTACAACACCGTTTCTTGGAACTCTGACAACGGAAATGCTGGTAAAAAAGGAGTGGAGCAATGCCCGAGTCCATTGACTGGCCGCCGACCCATCCGACGCGGCATCGACGCCGCCGCTTCCTTGTTCTTCTGGTCGTCTTTGCCAGCATCTTCTTCGGCGGTCGGACGGCGCTGTCTTATTACGTGGACATGCTCTGGTTCCGGTCGCTCGGGTACGGGAGCGTGTTCTGGAAGACGCTGAGCCTTCAGTGGGGAATCTTCGCGGCCTTTACAGCAGTTACATTTCTCATTCTGTACGGATCGTTCCTCGCTCTGAAACGAGCGCATCTCCCCGATCTGCCGAGCGGGCACACGATTTTCATCGGCGGAAAGCCGTTGAAGCTGCCGGTTGAGCCTGTCCTGCGCCTCGGAGCGCTCGGCATTTCGCTCGTCATTGCGGCTGCAACCGGCGCCAGCATGATGGTGGAGTGGCCCACGCTCGCGCTCTTTTGGTACGCAGCTCGCACCACCGGCAACATCATCGACCCGATTTTTGGCAAGCCGCTGAACTTTTTTCTCTTCGCCCTGCCCGCTTGGCAGCTCATTGCTGGCTGGCTGCTGACGCTGGCCGTGATTACCTGCTTGCTTGCCGTTTTCTTCATCTTCATCACAGGCGGAACTCGTGTGCTCGCCGGCCGTCTCAGCCGCTACGTCAGGTTACCTTGGCGCGGACTTTCCGTCACGCTTGCGTTTCTGTTGCTGATCCTCGCGATGCGTGTGTATATCGGCCGGTTCGAGTTGTTGCTCGATGATCATACGATCTTCGGGGGTGTGACCTACACGGAAGCGCACGTCACGCTCACGGGGCTGCTCATCGTCTGCGCTGCGCTGCTGCTCGGCGCCATGATCGCAGTCGTCAACGCTGTGCGGGTGCCACGCGGGCGCTGGCTGGTTGCGGCGATCCTGCCGGCCGCGGTCTGTTATATCGTCGTCCAAGCAGTCGGCTGGTACGTCAGCAGCTTGATCGTCAAACCGAACGAGTTGGTTCGCGAGCAACCGTATATCGCCCACAACATCGACCTGACGCGCCAGGCCTACGGATTCGACCGAGTCGTGCAGCACGAGTTTCCGGCCGAGACGACCGTCGAGGCGGCCGAACCGCAGAACAATCAGGCTACGCTTCAGAACATCCGGCTATGGGACTGGCATGCACTCCAGGACACGCTGCGCCAGATTCAGGAAATCCGCACCTATTACGACTTCCCTGACATCGACATCGATCGCTATGAAATCGACGGCACGACTCGTGAGGTGATGCTCGCCGCGCGCGAGTTGAACGTCGATAAGCTCCCGGAGAGCAGTCGCAACTGGATTAACGAGAAGCTGATCTACACTCATGGCTACGGCATCACGATGAACCCGGTCAATGGGTTCACGCCGGAAGGGCTGCCCACGCTGATTCTGAGCAATATGCCGGTTCAGAGTACAGTGCGCGGTCTAACCGTGACGCGCCCAGAAATTTATTTCGGCGAGTTGACCAATACCGACGTGTATGTGAAAACACGGCAGAAAGAATTCAACTACCCCCAAGGCGCGAGCAACAGCCTTACGTCGTACGAAGGCACCGGCGGCATCCCCCTCGGCGGTTTCCTTCGCCGCATGGTCATCGCGCTCGATCAAAGCGATCTCGCGAAGCTACCGTTCAGCGATGACGTGAACAAAGAGAGTCGCCTGCTGATGCGGCGCAACCTGCGTGATCGCGTAACGGCATTAGCGCCGTTCCTCACCTACGAGCCGGATCCGTACATCGTGCTCGGCGACGATGGCCGGCTCTCGTGGATCATGGATGCGTTCACGTCTTCAGACAGCTATCCTTACTCGACCCACTACCGTCTCGACCAAGACCTCATCAACTACGCGCGGAACAGCGTTAAGGTGGTTATCGACGCCTACGATGGCACGACAACGTTTTATGTGTTTGATACCGACGATCCGATCATCGCAGCCTACCGCCGCATCTTTCCGAGTCTGTTCAAGGACGCATCGATGATGCCGGCGGGGTTGCGCAAGCACGTGCGCTACCCCGAGTTGTTGCTCAAACTGCAGGCGGAAGTCTACGGCCTGTATCACATGACAAATCCGGAAGCCTTTTACAACCGTGACGATCTGTGGACCGTCGCCACCGAAATCGGCATGAGCGAGGGAGGTCAGCAAGTAACGCAGGCGATGCAGCCGAACTTCGTGCTGATGAAACTGCCGGGCGAAACCGGCGAGGAGTTCGTGGAGATTCTGCCGTTCACACCGGCCAACCGGAATAATCTGATTGGCTGGATTGCCGGTCGCAGCGACGGTGCACAGTACGGTACGGCGGTGGTTTACAACTTTCCCAAGACGAAGCTTGTCGATGGACCACTGCAAATCGAGGCGCGAATTGATCAGAACGCGCAGCTTTCCGGACAATTGACGCTGTGGAATCAGCAAGGCTCGCATGTGCGGCGCGGGGCATTGCTGGTGATTCCAACCGGGCGCGCGCTGCTGTATGCGGAGCCGATTTACCTGCAGGCCGAGCGGAGTCCGATGCCGGAGTTGCGTCTGGTCGTGCTCGCGCTCCAAGATCGGCTGGCGTATGGACCGACCTTCGAGTCGGCGATGGCGGCGCTGTTTGGCGGAGCGGCCTCGTCCTTGAGTGCGCCGGCGATGAGCGCCGCGGCTGTCCCGTCGGAGCCGGCGCGCCGTGCACCGGCAGCCGCCGCATCGCCCCAGTCCGCAGCGGATCTCAACGCCCTCGTCGCCGAAGCCGCCAAAGACCTTGCCGACTACCAGCGCCTGACGGCGGAAGGCAAGCTCGGCGAGGCCGGACAGAAGCTTGAAGAGTTGAAGCGCGCACTCGACAAACTGAACACGCGTCAAAGATAGTCTCGCTGCGGTACTGTCTTCAATCACAACGAAAACCTGCGGTCCTCAACGGTGAGGATGTCGTCCAAGGGGAGCACCGTCGGTTCTGTAACGGACTCGGCACTGTGCGCGTGGTGCTAGGCGGAGAGGGGCGCTCGACTCGAGGGGAGCCCATGCCTCATGCCTACCGGCAGTCAGTTGTTCGACGGTCACAATCTCAGTGCTCCCGTCAAGGATGGGGGGCACAATGGTGCGTGCTCTACTCGACATACCGGTGGCCGCTCGAAACATGCCGAACTCGACCACAGGAGGGCCGGGCAGCGGGATTGCATGAAAGCGGGTGAGTGCGAAGTCCTGAATTGCCACGACCGGCAGGGCGGCGATGCCAAGGCCGGATTGCACTGCGGCAAGGATCGCATCGAGACTCGCGCTTTCAAACGTGATCCGCCATTCCCGTCCCGCCCTGTGCAAAGAGTCCAGCATCTCATCTTGCCAAGAACACGGGCCCTCAAAAAGTATGAGAGGTATCGGGCGGGATTCATCGAAGTCCAAGTCGTTGCCTGCGGCCCATTCCAGTTGCACCGTCCACTTTTCGGTTGGCTTTCCGGTCATCAGGCTTGGATCGCCAATTGCACAGTCAAGATTTCCCGCCCTCAATAGAGCGTCGAGCCTGTTTGGAGCCGTTACGAGCACGCGCAATTCAACATCCGAATCGGGCAACTGAAAGCGCTTCATCGCAGCGACCAATCCAATAAGGGCAACATCTGCGCTCATACCCACAGCCATCTGTCGGCACGGGGTTTCTCCTCTCAACCTGAGAAGGATCTCCTCGTTGAGCTCCACCGCACGATGCGCGTATGTCGCGAGCAGCTGCCCGTGCCGGGTCAACTTGATGCCGTCTCGGCCGCGAGCAAATAACTTCTGGCCGACGATTTTTTCTAGCCGCAGCATCTGTTGACTGATAGCTGGTTGTGTCTTGTCGACGGCCACTGCGGTCTTTCCGATACTCCCGTGTTCCACAAGAGCCAGAAACGTGCGCAACAGGCCCATTTCCACATTGTTGGCTTCCATCTGTGTACTCATCGGATGTGCCTTCGCAAATCCCGGGGGCGTCGACCTCGACCACTGATTCCAGCCACCAGTAGCACTTGGAACATAGAACGCGACGCGTGAAGAAGCCGTGAAGAATGCCAGTAATTATTTGACTGAATCACATAAAACATTTTGCTGGAGAGCAAGAGAGAAAATCAGCATCACAGCATCGTGAAACGCACACTCTAAAAGCGCGCGGACTCGTTGAATACGATGGTGTCGCTTAATTTGTTGGCCTCATACCCCAAAAGGTCAGCTTCATCCGGATCGGCCAATCTGGCCCGACCGCAGCACGCTGGAGACCTCTCCACCCGGCCCAAGATCTCGGCCCAAGATAAGCCTGTCACCTACGACTCTTAAAGCACTTACGCAGCCGCCTAACACGTTAGTGAAATGTCGATGTCCCGCTAGTCACCACTTCCGCAGGAACAAATGCCTTGGCCGCCTCCCAACTGCTTCACAAAACTGCACAAGTTTACCAGGATTGTCTCTTCCCCATCGCTCAGGGGTACCATTGCATACTCTGTTTCCGTGGTGGCACCTGGGACTTGAGCGTTCATCCCCCATGCAAGGATTACGCCAGTCGGGGCTGAGGCGACGGGATCGCATTGTGGATTCTGCGCGGGATCGGATGGCACGACCTTGATTTCTCCCGCTTGAGGTTTTTTCCCGGTCAGAGTATTTGCCGTCAGGTCGTGAAGCAAGGAGAGAGTCCGCATCCCGTTGTCCGATATCGGGCATCCACAGCACTCGTTCAATTCCTGATTTTGGTCGAATACGTACACCATCGCACACAGCGACGTAAGACCCGGATTGGTCAGCTGAACGGTGCCGTCAATACCCGCGTTTACAGAATTGACACGACTAAAATAGCTCACGGCGACGAGTGGCACTACGGTGATTTGCGCCGACCCCGTCAGGCCATTGCTCTGTGCAAGGATCGTCGTCGAGCCAACCTGCGCGGCACTCGCCAGTCCGCCGCTGCTCACGGTGGCAATGTTCGGATCCGTCGAACTCCACGCTACGGTTCCAGTCATGTCCTGCGTTGTTCCATCACTCAACGTTGCAATCGCTTGGAGCTGACGGCTACTCCCCAAGACCATGGATAATGTTGCCGGAACAACGTTCAATCCGATTACTACAGGGGGAGTCACAGTCAGGCTCGCGGTTCCGGTGAAGGACCCGGCGGTTGCGCTGATCGTGGCCGTTCCGACTGCGAGGGCAACCGCCGCGCCGCTCGGACTCACACTGGCGATTGCCGGCCCGGATGAGGTCCACGTCGCCGCGTTCGTCAGATTCTGCACGCTCCCGTCGCTGTACGTTCCAGTGGCCGTGAACTGTTGCGTCTCCCCTGCAGCAATCGAAGCATTGGCTGGCGTCACCGCAACCGAGGCGAGAACCGGTGAGGTCACCGTCAACATGGCCGTGCCCTGTACGGTGCCCGAAGCAGCCGTGATCGTCGTGCTGCCCACAATTAAGCCACTGGCCAGGCCTGCCGCATTGATCGTCGCGACCGGAGGCGCCGACGAACTCCACGTCACCAACGAGCTCAAATCCTGCGTGCTGCCATCGGTGTATGTCCCCGTTGCATAAAACTGCAGCGGCCGGCCGGCCGGAACCGTCCCGGTTGCCGGTGTGATCGCGATGGATATCAGCGCCGCCGACCCAACCGTCAGCGTTGTGGAGCCGCACACCGCGCCGGCACACGCGCTCACCGTCGCCGCGCCCGTGCCCAGGGCATAAGCCGCACCCAGATTGCTGGCATCATCGGTGATGCTGACGACCGCGGCGTCCGAGGAACTCCAGGTCACCGAAGCAAGCTGCTCCGTGCTGCTGTCGCTGAAGGTGCCCGTGGCGATGAACTGCTGCGCGGCGTCGAGAGGAACCGTCGGGCCGGTCGGACTCAGTGAGATGGAAACGAGGTTCGGCGGAGTCAGCGTGTCCGGTAGATACAGCTCGGCACTAGCTAAGTAACCGCTGGAGTTATAGCCACCTGCAATCAGACCCATTCCGTTGTTCAGCCGCGTCGCAGTGTGCAAGTAGCGCGCGGCGTTCAGGCTGCCGGTGGGGGCGAAGGTCCCGGTTGCGGAATTGTTCAGCTCCGCGCTCGTTAGGTAGCCACTCGGGCCGTAGCCACCTGCAATCAGATCCATTCCGTTGTTCAGCAGCATCGCCGTGTGGAGTTCGCGCGCGGTATTCAGCGCGCCGTTGGGGGTGAAGGTCCCGGTCGCGGGATTGTACAGCTCCGCACTGGCGTAGGCATTGCTATCGGAGCCCTGGCCTCCCGCGATCAGCACCATGCCGTTGTTTAGCAGCGTCGCCCTGTGCTTATAACGGGCGGTGCTGAGGCTGAGGGTGGGGGTGAAAGTCCCGGTCGTGGCATTGTACAGCTCGGCACTAGCTAAGATATCGCCGCTGTTATCGTAGCCTCCCGCAATCAGCACCATGCCATTGTTCAGCATCGTTGCCGTGTGATAGATGCGCGTGGTGTTCAGGCTGCCGGTGGGGGTGAAGGTCCCGGTCCTGGGATTGTACAGCTCCGCACTGGCTAAGATGTTGCCGTTATTATCGGTGCCTCCCGCAATCAGCACCATGCCATTCTTCAGCGTCGCCGTGTGGAGTTCCCGCGCGGTGCTCAGGCTGCCGGTGGGGGTGAAGGTCCCGGTCGCGGGATTGTACAGCTCGGCACCAGCTAAGATGTTGCCGTTATTATCGGTGCCTCCCACAATCAGCACCATGCCATTGTTCAACAGCGTTGCTGTGTGATAGATGCGCGCGTTGTTCAGGCTGCCGGTGGAGGTGAAGGTCCCATACGCGGGATCGTACAACTCGGCACTGGCTAAGATATTGCCGTTATAGCCTCCCGCAATCAGCACCATGCCGTTGTTCAGCACCGTCGAGGTATGTGAGGCGCGCGCCGTGTTCAGGCTGCCCGTCAAAACAAAGCCTGCTGTGACGGTCATCGTAGTCGAGCCGCTGATCGCGCCCAACGCCGCTTCAATCGTCGTCGTGCCTAAACCCGACGCCGTGGCCAATCCCTGCGAGCCAGAAGCATTGCTGATCGTCGCCACACTCGACGCCGATGCACTCCACGCCGCTGTGCTCGTCAGATTCTGCGTGCTCCCGTCGCTATAGGTTCCCGTGGCCGTGAGCTGCTGGGTGTTCCCCGCGGCAATCGAACTATCCGCCGGCGTCACCGCAATCGAGGCGAGAACCGGTGAGGTTACAGTCAGCGCAGTCGTTCCCTGTACCGTGCCGGAGGCAGCCGTGATCGTCGTGCTGCCCACGATTAAGCCGCTGGCCAGACCCGCTGCGTTGATCGTCGCGACATTCGGAGCCGATGAACTCCACGCCGCCGATTGAGTCAGATTTTGAACACTTCCATCGGAGAAGTTCCCGGTCGCAGTTAGCTGCCCGGTTTCACCTGCAGGCAAAGAGGACGGGTTCGGACTGACCGTGATACTGAGCAAGCCCGGTTGTCCGACGGTGACCGACGTGCTGCCTGTTACCCCTTGATAGGCCGCAGTCACCTGCGCGACGCCTTCGCCCACGCCAATCACGTTGCCTTTAGTGTTGATCGTAGCAACCGCTGACGGGCTCGTCTCCCAAGTCACCGAAGCACCTAAGGCGTGCTGAGTCCCATCATCAAAAATCCCCGTAGCGGTGAGCTGTTGGCTTGCGCCCTTCATAATGGTCGGGTTCGAGGGAGCAATTGTGATTTGCGTGAGTTTCGGAGTCCCCCCTCCTTGGGATGCGCTGATTCCACCGCAGCTCAAGAGCAATCCGGAACATATAAGCGCACTAAGAACACTAATCACGCGAGGGGCTGGACAAAGCCTCATGGTGGACTCCTGGCGACTCGGGGGGAGGGCAAGGTACGAACTAACCGAATGGAACTATATCGACTGGATTATTCCGCACAATTATCAACTGGTACTAGCCTATTGGTAGTAGTGCATCGGCGTAGGCCAAACATGCAAGCCCAAAGCCGGCGCGTTTTCCAAGGTCGCCAGCTAGAAAATGAATTGAAGGCCGCTGATGTAGCTAGGAGATTTGTTCCCGCGCTTGGCAGTCCATCGCACTTGCATGAGCGTGGGAATCGAAATCGGAGCATCGGACACCGGGAAATCGCAGCACACGAACGTGTCCGCCTGGACGGGACTCGAACTAAGGATGCAAACGCCGCCGTTGCTAACATTGTGAACGCGACCATCAAATTCCTTTGGCCGGGCACTCGCCGTCAGGCCCGATAGCAAACTACGTGCATGCACTTCGAGCACCTGCGGGAAACGCTCGTGCTGGCGTCGTTCTCGATCTGAAGGATGCGTCACAGCATCGCATAATGCCCGAAGTCGCCAGTCCCGTATATTCTTCAATCGAATTAATTCGCGGCTAACCTTCGAATGCGAAAGACTTAAGTATTATTTGGCCTTGAACCAGCAAGCTTCCCGGCAATTCCTGAACGTGTAGAAACTTTCATTTTGACCATTACCAATCGCAGGAAGGCCTTTACGGTATTAGGACTGATCTGCATCCGAGTTGCGATCTCTTTGCTAGTGAGACCTTGTAGGAGAAACTCTACCGTCTCACGTTCTCGTTGAGTCAGATCAAACTGTTCAGAGACCTCTTCAAGTGCCGAGTAACTGCTCGAGGCATCCCGCTCCAGCAGCACAGCGAAAGCGGGCTGAACGGGATAGTGTCCGTTGCAGTCGACTTGAAAGTTCTTACAAATGTACCGGCGTTTACCCGACCTGAAGTCTTTGACGAAAGCCGATCTGTCCCGACTCCTATGGTCGAGAAGGGTGGTGCGCACCCGATCCGCAAGAAAGACTTTAGGTTGTTTGATCCGATCCGCCGCGCTGGGGAAGCAGAGGATCTGAAGGGCAGAATCATTCGCTGCAATCAGATTCAATCTAGCATCTAGCAGCAAAAAACCACTGTTGCTCGCAGCCATTGGCACAGTGCCCTCCTCGATTCAAAGCGGCGTGCAGCGTTACGCCCGAACCCTCACCGGAGTTCTCTGTGCTGAGCGTTACCGGACGCGTCCCGGTTGAAGGTGCACAAGCCGACGTTGCCGTAAATTGAGTTCCGGCCTCTGGGGGGGAGGTGGCGCACGAAAGCCAGAACGATACTTAGATCGACTTACAGGGGCCCGAAATAAGCGAACGCAGTATGTTGCACAAACCTTGCTTTGTCAAGAGGGATGGCGTGGTCACTTGAGTCACGCCCATTTGTTCTAGCACGAACGGGCTACTTCGTTCTTGTTTTAAGCGGATTGGCTAGTCCAATCGTGGAGTTGCTGACCAGCAGATTTCGTAGTTAACTGGCTGGGTCTTGCGAATGGGTACATGACAGGAAAGCGTCGCTGCTCTTGGAGCGGTTCTTCTTCGCTCTCTCGGCTACACGCGGACGGTAACGCAAGCCGCATCCACGAAGTGAACGTGCGTGCCACCTTGCGCAGCGGTCGACGGCTGCGCACGGAAGTGAGGCGGTTATGCTTAGGGATACTCCAGCAAGGTGCGGTCGCGGCACAGGTGGTTCACGAAGACCGTCTATTCTCGAATTGCTCGCTTGCATTCCAGGCGGCACGCGAATAGCGGTCGTAGTCGGCCTGCTGGCCTGTTTTGGATTGGATGGACTCTGGGCGTCAACGCGTGCCGTTCCGCACAGGTTGACCGTTCATCCAAATGGAGCAACCGTCGCAGCCAATCAAACTCAGCAATTCGAAGTTACTGACGCTGAAGGAAGATCCGTTGCCGTACATTGGAACATCTCAGGGCTCGGCTGTTCCGGCTTGGCCTGCGGGTCAATCGATGAACGGGGAGTCTACCGGACGCCATCTTCACTTCCGCAGCCGCGAGTCGTTACTCTGGAAGGCGTTCTAGTTTCGGACCCCAGTTACTCTGTATTGACGCAGGTCCGGCTTGAGGACGCCGTCACCGTTACTGTGAGTCCCGCTTCCGCCCATGTCGCCACCGGGCAAACGCAACTGTTCACGGTCCTAATGGTTGGCAGACAGAATGTTGCCAGCAGAGCCGAATTACCGCCGCTGCCAAATGCGGTTGCCGCGGCCCCAGTGGTTGCAAGATTGAACGTCGCCAGCAGCGCCGGATTACTACCGCTGCCAAATGCGGTTGCCGCGGCCCCAGCGGTTGCAAGACAGAATGTTGCCAGCAGAGCCGAATTACCGCCGCTGCCAAATGCGGTTGCCGCAGCCCCAGTGATTGCCAGACAGAATGTTGCCCGCAGTGCGGTATTACTACCGCTGCCGGACGAGGTTGCCGCAGCCCCAGCGGGAACGGTTGTCTCCACACAAAACAGGCTTGTGCGGGGACAGGAGCCCTTGCCCATCCAAGCCGAGCGCAGCTCGGCAGGCTCTGGGCTGGCAGCGGCAGAAGCCCCGCTTCATGGGCCCGTGGTCACGTATCGGGATGGCCAACTCACGATTGATGCCGAGAACTCAACTCTGGCCGCGGTGCTGGAATTGGTTGCGGAGAAGACTGGGGCTGTGATCGAGGTTCCGCCCGGAAGCGGCCTTGAGCGCATTATTGAACACACCGGGCCAGGACGAGCAGAAGATGTGCTTGCGTCGCTGCTCAACGGTTCTCCTTTTGATTTCGTCATCGTGGGTTCGCCACAACCCCCGCACGTTCCTATGCAGGTCTTACTGTCCCTGCATACGGCAGACACACCTGCAAGCCTCCCGCCTCAACTGCCGCAGACACCGACCTCCGCTTCGCTTTGGACACCGCCGCAAGATGCTCCGACTGTAGCGGCTGTACCCTATGAGCTCGACAGTAGAAATTTGGAGCCGCCGAAGGAGCCGCTATCTCCAGAGGTTCTCGGGCAAATGATGAGAGATCGGGCTCGACAGCTGCGGGAAAAACTCCAACCGCAATGACGACACTAGGGGCACGATGCCGCATGTGCCGGGTCGTGGAACTACTCCATAAGTTGTGGAATTACTCCATTAGTAGTAACTCCTGGACTTAATGGTTTTGGCTAGGCCACGTGGGTACTTGCAAAGAAATCACCAAAGGTTAAAGTTCCGCAAGCGCCCATAGCTGATCCTCCCCCCAGCGCCAGGCGCCACAAACCACCAGGAGGATCCACAAATGAAGAAGCTCGGATTTTTGATGTTCATGCTGGCGCTCGCCCTGATGTTGGGGGGAACTGCCTTGGCTCAAAACGTTGGTGATGGTAGCTTCTATTTCACCACCTACTATGCCAACAATGTCACGGCCGCTCCGGATGCAACGGTGCGTATCATTAACGATGGCGACAATGCCCTTAGCGACCTGTGGGCGTCAATCTACGTGTTTGATGACAGCCAGGAGTTGACCGAGTGCTGCAGCTGCGATATCACGGCAGACGGTTTGCTCTCGGAATCCGTGAGAAACCAACTCACGGCCAACCCCTTGACCGGCATTAAGCCCACACGTGGCGTCATCAAGGTCATTTCGTCTTCGGTCTTTGCCGGTGGCCCGAACTTTACCAACAAACCGACCGCCGGTCTGCGTGGTTGGGCGACTCACATCCAGAGCGTGGCTAACAAGAATCCCTACGGGCCAGCACCTTACTCCCAGACGGAAACCGCGCTTGCCGACTCGAACCTTGGCGCCCCTGAAGAACTGCTGCTGGAGAACCTGTGTTTCTATGACAAGCTGCTGAGCGGGAAACAATGCAGCTGCACGCCGGAAGATTTCGACTTTTAATCTTCCAAGTGTGGCCAAATACAAACCACCCCGGACGCCGGGTCTACGCTCGGCGTCCGGGCCTCTAAATTTATCCCCCACCTGAACAAAGAAAGTTTTAGAATCCCGAAGAGAGGAATTTCTATGTCAACCAAGCAGACCATGATTGCGCTTGGGCTGGGAATAGCCCTGGGCGCTTTTTCCATCCCAGCCGTCGGCCAGAATGACTCTGGCGTGGTAGCCGAGATTGCCGGCCGCAAGGTGACGGCAGAAGAGTTGGAGTACAAGCAAGCAGGCAAACTGCTTCAGGCCCGATACAAATACTACCTTACCGAGCGCGATGCCCTCGAGCAATTCATTGACGATCAGCTATTGGAAATGCAGGCGAAGAAAGAATCTGTGACCCTTGATGAATTACTCAAGCGTCATGTCTCCATTCACGTGCAGGAACCCACCGAGGATCAGCTCCGCTTCTACTACGAGGGCGTACAAACCGACGAATCTTACGAGACGGCGCGAAGTAATATCATCGATACGGTACACCAACTTCGTACGAAAAAAGCACGGGACGCCTACATCGCCGAACTTCGAGCGCAATACGGTGTGGTAATTGAGCTGAAGCAGCCAAGTGCTCACGTCGCGGCTGGGAACGCTCCGAGGCTTGGTTCTGAGAACGCTCCGGTCCAGATCATCGAATTCGCGGACTATGAGTGCCCTTACTGCCAAAAAGTGAACGAGGATCTCGCCCGGTTGCGGGAACAATTCCCCAATCAGGTGTCAGTGGTTTACAAAGACTTTCCTCTTCCCATGCACCCACTTGCTGCAAGAGCCGCCGAGGCCGCGCGTTGCGCGGGTGCACAAGGTAAATTCTGGGAGTTTCATGATTCCTTGTTTCAAACCAAACGACTTCAAACGTCCGATCTGAAACAGCAGGCTCGCACCCTGAAACTCGACACTGCCCGTTTCGATCAATGCCTCGACGGCGGAGAACAAATTGCCCCCGTGAAGAAGGATGCCCAGGAAGGCCAGCGGCTTGGATTACAGGGCACACCGAGCTTCTTCATCAATGACCATTTCATGAGCGGCGCCATCGGATACATGAAATTGCGGGAAACGGTGCTGCAAGAACTGGGTGCCGTGACCACCGCAAAAAAGCAGAGCGCTGCAGCGGTGCCGTCGGAAGATCCAGAGAAGAGGTGAAATGTTTTTTGCCGCCCTCCCCCGCCCTCCCCGCAGACTCAGGCTGAGATGAATATCGAGCAGGTCGCGGGGGCTTTGGCGGCGTCACTAACCCTGCGGGCGTCGCTGCTTTCAAGTCGCAGCAATGAGCCGTCCGGCTTGCCCTGGTAGTCAGCGAACTGTCTCTCCAGGTCCCCCCAGGCTGCGACCCCAAACGTCACGAAGGAGAGCACCGCACGCGGTTCAGGCTAATTCGAGATCGAAGCTTTACGGGTTTTCCGTGGCCTGCAAGGTCAGACTAGAAGCGTAGGCTTGTCAATGTGGCAATTCGGCGGTTCTGGTCTTAAAAGCGGCCATGCTCATGCAAAAACTACCCCCGGCACTCGCCCCGGTTAGCGTCGGTTGATAGGTTCCTGATGGTCCGTTTAGCACGTAAACATAAGAAGTGGTATACGTCCATGCCGCAGGAGTTACGCCGGTTGGAAGAGGATCGGTTGGAAAATAACGAGCAACAATTAAATCCTTTGCTGTCGTCGTAATACTAGGGCCAACTTCTAAACCTCCGCTGGTAGCAGTCCCGTCGCTTACGTGTGCCCCACTCCCATCCACCACCGAGGACAACGCCATGTTTGAAACTTCAAGAAAAGCATTAATACTTGCTTTGACGCGACCCGATAAATGGAATTTCAGCTCGGTCACACCTGGATTGCAATTCTCACAGTACCAAATATCAAGAGACTTTTTCGCGCAAGACGAACTTGCACCTGAAACTTGTTTATACGTGTTACCTCCATCTGGTGCATTGTCGGTAACACTCAAAACCTTGACACCAGGCGAAAGAAGCACCGGCATCGCGATGAGAACACTGCCCTTGTCGGTCGGCTGACTAAGATCCATGTCTGAGACCGTGCCCGATCCGGCACTAATCGCTGCAAACTGTTGAACTATGGTTTGAGCTGATAGCTCAACTCCTCCCCACAACAACAATATTAGTAATTTCTTCTTCATATCCTGACCCGTTCTATCGTTAAGGGATAGGTCTTCCCGTGCTCCCGCAGACTCAGGCTGCGATGGCCATGAAAACAGGGCCGGGGAGCCAGAAGGGTCCCTAACCCTCCGAGCGCGCGTTTTCAAGTCGCGGGCATGAGCCTTCCCGCTACTTATTTTCCGCTTGAGGCTTAATCTGGGCACGATCAGCCGCCAAGATGAATGGCACGGCAGCTGACATATTGATCTCACCGGTCACGCATACCCGCTTGCCCTGGTAGGCAGCAACGGCCTCTTTGGGTCCCTCAGGCTTCGACCCGAATGCCACGAAGTAGAATACCGGATTCGGTTCGGGCTGATCGAGATCGAAGGTTACCGGTTTTCCGCGGCCTGCTAGTCCATACTTAGGAATCTTGGTGTCTACAACCTTTCCGCACACGGTTACCGTCTCGCCGGCGTGTTTTTTTGCCTCGGAGGCGGCTATGCGCGGTGGCGTCGCGCTCTGTGCAAAAGCGAGAGGCGACAGGCCCGTCATACACATCATCACGATAAGCGCATTCATATTTGTCATGTTCCAGTCCCCGTGGTGTGGCTTTGAACGTGAAAGCCAGCAGATTCAGGAAATCAGCGCTGCATAGCGCCAATCATCACAGCCAAGCATCTAAACTCAGATCCTGCGACGCGTCAATTCCCCTTTTGGTTAGGCCCAAGACTGCTTAATCCGGTTCGGCTAAGCCACCTGGGGGATTGCAAGAAGAGGCACTAAGACGTAATCCCTTAAAGGCACGAATCTGGTCCGGACGCTTCTTGAAAATGAAGCGCCCTCAGTGCATGAATTGTGCAATTTAGTTGCGCCAGAATACGGCCAATGATCCCCCGTGGCCGCCAACAGGCGCTGCAGTTGCTCACAATGCCCGGCTCCTTCGGGTCTAGGGGGATTGGTTTGACAGGTCAGGCATCGCCTCACTCCGCCCGCCGTTTAGCCTACTCCCCGAAATAGCTAGCAGGAGGTGGTTGTGAGATTTGGTCGCGTTTCGGTGTGCATCCTCACAGTGGGTCTGCTCCTTGGTGCCTGCGCGTTGGCGCAGGTGGATGACCAGCATTCCTCCCAGCCTGCTTCGACCGCGACTGTGCCTCGGTTGATTCGGATGCAGGGAGCCGTGCGTGATGAGGCAGGAAAACCTCTCAGCGGGCGCGTCGGAGTCACGTTCGCCCTGTACAAAGACCAGAATGACCAGGAGTTGGTTTGGCAAGAAAACCAGAACGTGCAACTGGACTCAGCCGGGCGCTACAGCGTGCTGCTCGGAGCGACGAATGAGAGTGGTCTGCCGCTGGAGATTTTCTCCGCCGGTGAAGCACGCTGGTTAGGCGTCCGCCCCGACGGACAGGCGGAGCAGCCGCGGATTCTGTTGTTGAGCGTCGCGTATGCCCTGAAGGCGGCAGACTCAGAGATGTTGGGAGGCAAACCGGCTTCGGCTTTTGTCCTCGCAGACAGTCAACCCTCGTCCGCTCAACTGGCCTCCGGCACTCCGGCGGGATCTCCGAATTCGCCGCGCGCCCCACAGATTCTTAATTGGAGTCCGGGCGCAGTCCCGCTGATCCAGCCGAATGCGTCCTGTTCATCCGTCACCAGTGACGGAACCGCCACTCCCAACCAGATCTCCAAGTTCACCAGCGCCTGCAACATTCAAAATTCCGCCATCTTCGAATTGGGCGGCAACGTAGGGATCGGCAATACCAGCCCTGCAGGCATGCTGGACGTTTCGGGAGCAACCTTCATTCGAGGTTCACTGAACGTTCTGGGAGGCGCTGTTTTCGCCCCGGTCCAAACCGCCACGCCCGCGCAAGGTTACGCCTCCAACCCGGTGGACATCGAGGCTTCGGCATACAACACATCTGTCGGACAGGCGGTGTCTTACGTTTTTCGCTGGCAGGCTGCCCCGGTGGGAAATAACTCTGCGAACACCGGAGCAACGCTCAACTTGCTGTACGGTGTCCCCGGGCTCCTCAACCAGACCGGGTTGTTCGTCGCTTCAAACGGGATCCTGAATTTTGCATCCGGGCAGACCTTTCCCGGCACCGGCAGTGGGACGGTCACCAGCGTCGCTACCGGCGCAGGCCTGACGGGCGGGCCGATCACCAAGACCGGCACGATCAGTATTCCCGCTGCCGGAGTAACCAACAGCATGCTGTCCAATTCTTCCGTCACGGTGCAGGCTGGATCGGGATTGTCGGGGGGCGGAACCGTGGCGCTGGGCGGCACGGTCACGCTTTCCGGCAATTTTGCGGGCACGCGGAATGGAATCGCTTACTTCTCGAGTCCCGCGAGTCTGACTTCGACATCCGCCCCCATCAACGGGCAAATCCTGATCGGGTCGACGGGCAACGCTCCGGTGCTCGGCACACTCACTGCGGGCCAGAACATCAGTATTACGAACAGCCCAGGATCGGTCACAATTTCTGCGGCGAGCGGAAACGTTGCGCCATTGCAATTCTTTGTAACCGGCGGCGAGCGTACCGGAGCCTCTCAAGGTCCGACCCCAAATGTTACCAAGCTTTGGGGATTCCTCTTGCCTTACAACGTTATCACTACCGAAATCACCTTCGACGTAACGATCACGGACAATACGGCGAATAATTATGACATTGGCATCTTCGACAGCTCGGGGAATCTCGTGGCGGATATTGGGCCTACTCCAGGCACTACCTTCGCACCGTCAAAGATTTTCAAAACGTTGAAGTGGACTCAAGGTTCCACTGCTCTTAATGCTGGTCGATACTATATTGCATTTACCACGAATTGCTCGACCCTTTGTGCCAAGGTCGCAGCTGGGCCTGCCTACGTAAGCTTTGCCCTCAACGTCTCGGCTGGAGCATCCTCGGGTGGAGCCTTGCCATCCACGATGACGCCGCCGGCAGACGCTTGGGGCACGGGACTTCAACCAACGGTTGTGATCCAGTGATCTCTCACGCAAGGCGGCGGCGCTTGAAATTGGATCGCATCGCTGGGCCATGCCTACGCAGTGACGGGGAATAAACGCGGAGTCTTGAAAATACTCGACGAACTGAAAACCCTGGCTAAAAAGAGTGACCTGTCGCCGTATCAACTGGCTGTTGTTTATGTCGGCTTGGGCGAGAAAGACCGGGCGTTTGAGTTACTCGAAAAGGCGAAGGTAGAGCGGTCAACCTTACTGACGTATCTCAAGATGGATCCCCGGTTCGACAGCCTTCGTTCGGACCCTCGCTTCCAGGACCTCCTACGCGGCACGGGCCTTTCGGACTCGTCTCGAAACAAATGAGGATGCCACAGGTCGGGGATGGATTCAATTCGAGCAGATAGATTCGACTGTGTCGAGCCCTCAGTTGTGGCACAACGGCTCGACAAGTACAAGGCAGCCCTGGCATCCGAGCAATCTGGCGGCAAGCGTTAGATCCGGTCCGCTGCAGGTCCACGCTACTTTTTCATAGCCGTTGTATGTCGCGTACTGCTGCCTACCCGCCGGCTGCACCTTCGTAGAGGCGGGGAGGGAGGAGGTGTTGAGCGCGCAGACCTTGCCCGCTCGTCTGAGCGTCATCGCCACGGTCGCCTGGCATGCAATCAACAGGACGGCGTGCACCCAGACTCTACATCGACCCATCGACTCGGCCGTAACTCGAAAACGTCGCTAGCTGGGAGGGGAGCCGATTAGAGTGCACTGAATGCGACATGGCAGGAGAGGTTATGACGCACTACAGAACAGCAATCGACTCACAAGGAAGGAGGACATGAGTATGTCAGCGAAACCAAAGAAAAATGGAAATAAAGAGCCCCAAGCGATCTCCACCCATGCGGAGACGGGAAAGGTTTTGGCAGGGACACGCTTGTCGATCAGCCAGAGTTCACGTTTTGAATCATGGAGATCGTCCCCTTGCGCGACAAGACGAAAGAGCAATGGCCGGAACTCTGCGAACAAGCCGCTAACGAGCAAAACCTCAAGAAACTTCATACGCTCATCGCGGAACTCAGCCGCGCCTTTGAGGAGATCACCCGTAAAAGCGCTGATCTGCGTGGGAATTGAAGATGAGTCAGCCTTCGAGTTTGAAGCGCGTCTCGGCTAAACGATAGAGCCGCCGCCAGACCAGGCGGTTGGTGGTAACAACCACCGCTGCCAAGGCAATTGTGCTGGCGAGCAGCAGGTCGAAATTCTTGGCATCGGTGGCCGCGGAAATCATGGATCCGACGCCCACGGTCGAGTACGTCTGGCCTTTGAAGTGGAAATATTCAGCAACAATGCTGGCGTTCCAAGCGCCGCCGGAGGCTGTAACCATCCCGGTAACGAGAAAAGGAAAAATTCCGGGCAGGATCAGTTTTCGCCAACGCTCCCAGCCGCGGATGCCAAAAACGCTGGCGGCTTCTTTCAAGTCGGTGGGAATGGCAATGGCGCCGGCGATCACATTGAACAGGATGTACCACTGCGTGCCGAGAAGCAAAAGAACGATCGAGCCCAATCCCAGACCTCCGCCCAAGCGAATCAAGATCAGCAGCACGACCGGAAACAATGCGGTCGCGGGAACCGAGGCGGCAATTTGCGCGAGCGGCTGAGCGATGCGTGCTAGGCGCGGGTTGAATCCGATGGCGACACCGACCGGAATCGTCCAGAGCGCACCGAGCACAAGAGCGAGATTCACACGCAGGAAAGTCGCAATCAGGCCGAAGCCGAGTTGGCGGAATTCAGAGCCGTGCAAACCAGTCAAGATAATGACGACGCGCACCACGGCGTAGCCAATCGCGCCGAGAGCCGCAGCTCCCACGACGCGCCAGAGCCACAAAGCCCGTTTGTTCTCACTAGGTGATTCAGCCCGAATCTCATTCTGACTGGCAAAGTAGTGCACCATCCGTTCGTGGAGAGGACGAAAGGCCCGCTCACGGAAGAGCGCGACGCCACGGGAACGCTGGAGAATATCGAGGACCCATGAAGTTGGGGCGTCGGCGCTCTCGACTTGCTCCATTTTGAATTTTTCAGCCCAGGCAATTACGGGACGCCATACAAATTGGTCGATCAGCACGATCACGGCCACCATGGTCAGAATGCCGAGGAGAATGGAGCGAGTATCACCGTTGTCGGCAGCGGCCTGGAGATAGGAGCCAAGGCCGGGCAGGCGGAAGTCGCCAAATTGCTCGCAGGCCATCAGGAAGAACCATGCCCCAGCGACCGACATCATGGAATTCCAGACCAGGCCGATCGTGGCGAACGGCAGTTCGATTTTGATGAAACGCTGAAACCAGTTGAAGCGGTAAATCGTGGCCGCTTCACGCATCTCGCGCGGAATACTTTTCAGAGATGCATAAAAGCTGAAGGCCATGTTCCAGACCTGCCCGGTAAAAATGAGCAGGACCGCGCCCAACTCGACCCCCAGTTGACGTCCCGGAAAAAGCGCGGCCATGGCCAGCATCACGCCCGGAAGGAAGCTCAATACTGGGATGGATTGCAGAACGTCGAGCAGCGGAATCATGAAGCGTTCGGCGCGCGGACGGTAAGCAGCGATATATCCGTAGGTGACCGCGAAGAGCAAGCTCAGCACATAAGCCAACGCGATGCGCAGCAGCGAGTATCCGGCATAGACGGGAAGGGCTCCGAGACTGCGGCTGATCTCAACATGCGGAGTGAAGGGGCCGAGCCAGTTGCGTCCGACTTCCACGACGCAGTAGAAGAGCGCCAGCCCACTCGAAAACATGATGAGATCGGGCAGGCTCGCGCTTGGACGCGGCAACACCGACCAGATACGAACCAGTGGACGGAAAGCGATTTGTTGCGGACGCTTCACAACTGCACCGGGGTGGTGGCTGGCGGGTGCGGTTCGCCGACCGGCTCGGCGAGAACCAACCGGTGCGATTCGCGATTGAAGTCGAAAATCTCAGCGTAGCGGCCCCAGTTCATGGCAGTTTCGAATTGGCGCCGTACTTCGTCCTCGCTGAAGTGCTCATCGAGGATATCGTAGAAAAACTCCTCGGGGATGGAGTGGTCCGCCTTGGCGTGCAGGACTCTGTCGATCTGCTGGAGGATAACGACATGGTTAAGCGCGGCCTGGCGAAAAAGAATCTTGCGGGTGAGGATGTCTGCCTCCGCGAAACGAGCGCCCTCAGCAGTAATTTGAACATCGCCTTCTTTCAAGGTGGCGAAACCGAGTAAGACCGCGGCCTCAACGATCGGGAGCAGGTCTTCGGCATCCATGATGAGGACTTCGGCGAGACGATGAAGATATTCCTTTCCACTTCGGTCCTGCAGCAGTTCGATCAGGCCGGCGATGCCCCCGACGCGGGCGTGCGGAATCATCTGGTATTTCTGACGGACAGATGTTTGCGCGGCTGCGGTCGCGCCGGGCACGGCCAGGGCGAGTTGGGGCTGCGTCATGATCTTGTAGATGTAGTCCACCAGTTCGACAAAGCGCGGCGATTTGCGATCGCGGGGGTGAGCGAGTTCGATGGGAAAATCGGCGCGCACCCACGCCGGGTTTCTTCCCAGCACGATGACTCGATCCGCCAGCAGCACCGCCTCTTCGATATTGTGTGTGACGATGAAAATGGCGCTCGTCGGCATCTTCTTGCTGAGCCAGAGCTCGAGCAATTCGTTGCGCAGGTTTTCCGCCGTGAGCACGTCGAGCGCCGAAAAGGGCTCATCCATGAACAGGACTTCGGGCTCCACTACCAGGGCGCGGGCGAAGCCGACGCGCTGCTTCATGCCGCCGGAAAGCTCTTTCGGGTAGGCGCTCTCGAAGCCGTCGAGGCCGACGGTATCGAGAATGCGCAATGCGCGTTTGCGACGCTCGAGGGCGGGCACTCCGCGAGCTTCGAGTGGGGCTTCGACGTTATCGAGTACCGTCAGCCAGGGGAACAAAGCAAAACTCTGGAAGACGATGGCCACGCCCGCATTCTGCGTCGAAATCGGGAGCCCATGCCACAGGACCTCGCCGGACGAAGGCTTGCTGAGTCCAGTCAAAATCCGCAGCAGCGTGGACTTACCGCAGCCTGACGGACCGAGCAAGGTAATAATTTGGTCAGGCTCTACATCGAGATCGACGGGCGCAATGACTTCAATGCGATTCCCATCCGGCTGAATGTAGAACTTTTCTACAGCCTGGGCGCGAATGATGGGCTCGGTCACGAAATCGTATTCCAGAAGAAACAGGGTCTCAGATCCAAGGTATCAGGCCTCAGGAATATCCTAGCTTGAGACTCGGCATCTGAGAACGAGTGCTTAATCGGCTGCGAAGGCGAGAATACACTAATCAGGTCCCCACTCTTCATTTTCAACCGCGGGCCATGGCTGGGGGAGCCTGTCGGAGACTTCGGCACGTCGCAAGTATCGCTGCCAACTTCGACGAACCAACCACCAGGAAGTCCAGTCCGTAGTTGTTGCCCGGACACAGGAGGGCTTGAGCATTCGCGAAATCGGCGAGTGGGCGGAAGGTGCGTGTGGTTACGGACCGTGGGTGGCATGCACCCGCGACCATTTGATCACCGCCGTGCGCTTCGCCCGCGAAGAATTACATTCAGGAACGCCTGCTAGTGCCCGTCTTGCGCTTTCGACTTCGTCAACGTGATGTCATGTCGGGCTTCGCACTCTTTTGACGGATCGAACTCCGTGACACCCTCGTACTCATCCTTCGATGCGTGAAACTCCAGCGGCGGTCGCTGTACCCGGTCGGGAAGTCCGGCGAACTTCACCTTCCCATCGGAGTTGGTTCCAGCTTCAAGATCGAGCCTCCGGATTCCACCAAAACCATACTTGATATGAACCCTGATCGTGGCCGCGTAAACGGGTTTGCCGTCCGCGCCCATGATTGTGAGTTCGATGGAGCATGGACCAGCACGGCCTTGTATGACGGGAACTTTTTCGTTGGGCGCTGGCGCTTGAGCCTGAGAAAGTAGCGGGACTGCGACGAGAATGGAGCACAGAACACGATGCATTCTGTTCATATCAACACAATTATACGAGCGAAAGCTGATCTAGAGTCTGGTCCCATGGTCGAGGTCAAAAAAAGGAAATCCGGGGTTCTAAAGAGGAGCATCCAATACCAGTGCCGAGAATAAAACAAGAGGAGGATTTATGTCTCGTTTGCGAATGTGGCAAGTTTTGATGGCGACGGCGGTGCTGGGCACCGGATTGGTTGTCGTGCCGGGCGTGGCTTCGGGCAACACCCAGACCTTTACCGGAAAGGTCAGCGATGCCATGTGCGGCGCTAAGCACATGGAAGCGGGGATCGCCCCCGCAGATTGCGTTCGTGCTTGCGTGCAGAAAGGCGCGAAGTACGCCTTGGTAGTCGGCGACAAGGTCTATGCCCTCGACACCTCGGATAAGACAGCGCTCGACGAACTCAATAAGCTGGCTTGGGAGCAGGCCAAAGTTACGGGCACCGCCAACGGAGATACCATTGCAGTGAAGTCGGTGACTGCCGCTAAGTAGGAGGAAGGATGGCGGCTCCGGCTCGCATGGCGAAGGCCAAACAACGCGAATCATTGAATGGCTGGCAGCAGATCGCCGCCTTCTTGGGTCAGCCAACATCGGTGGCTCAACGATGGGCAAAATCCGGATGCCAGTCACCCACGAGGGTCGGCGGGTGCGGGCTTCGCCGGAGGAACTGAACTGCTGGCTGGGACGTGAGGTCTCCGAGCCTGTCCAAATCGCTACCGCATCCGCTGATCCCGCTTCAGAGTTGAAGCGCGGGCTTTCGTTTGTCCGAAAGCACACACATGCTCGGAAAAAGAAACGAACGGCCTAAGCGATACTAAGCAGCCTTCTCCACTGGAAGTCCCGCTTCCATCCATCCTTGCTTTCCCTCGGGATAATGCGCCACGTTGGTGTAACCCATGGCCGCCAATTCACGGGCGGCGTATTCGCTGGCGTGTCAATGCGTGCTCGTGCAGTAGGTGACAATCTCAGCATCCTTGTTGGGCAGCAATTGCGGAGCGAGTTCTTTGATCTGTTCCGGGGGGATGTTCAGCGCTCCGGGGAGGTGGGCCTCGCGGTAGCGTTCAGGCGCAAGCGTCTCGACGACCTCGACTGGGTCTTTTCGGTCCAGCTTGGCTTTTAGGTCTTCTGTAGAGATCGTGCTTTCCATTCTAACCTCCTTGAGAATCATTCTATGCTGCTGAGAGTGACTTCGTCGCAGAATGGTTGGCGGCTTTAGGCACAAATCTTTCGAGCAGAGACTTGAACTGCGGGCTAAAATTCGGTTCCTAACCCTCCTGTTCTAGTAGTCCACGTGGATCGGTTGCGGTCTTGAGTGCGTACCGCAAATATGACAGCCGCATTTGCCACGGGGCATGAGATCATTCGCGCTTTGGCACAACAGCGTGCCCGAAAGAAGGTTCGCAAACAGGCGCTCAGTTCGAATCGTTAGGACATCCGCTGCTTGGCGGGCTCAAAGTGTGCAATATTGTACAGACGGCGCCGTGCGCCTTCGCTATGCTTCACTCTTCTTTAGGGTCGAAGGGAACACTTGCCGGGCAAGTCTCTCCCCACAAGAGCTACGGCAGGGTTCGCTGTGGCGGTGTGGCGTGCTCCTCTCTCCGAGGACGTTGAGTCGCACCGCTTCCAAAGCGAACGCGCAGCCGCATGAGGATAACCCTTTCGACATGGCTGCGTGGTCGTGCGCGGGAGTATTCGGCGGTCAGGGAGGGAGTGATGGCAATAACTCCCGTCACATCGACGACATGTATCGAGGATAAGGATGTTCTATTCTATTTGGCTGCTTGCCGCAGCACTGGCTGGTTGGGCTGGTGGCAAGATCGGAGGGGACGACAGGTTCGGGACAGGGGCCGATATTCTCCTCGGAATCACGGGTGCATTCGTGGTTCGTTGGTCCCTTGAGAATATCGGTATTTCCCTGCAAGACGTGTACCTGCTTCTGCTGTCGATCTCGGGAGCAGCAGCATTTCCCGTCGCTGGGGCGCTGGGGATTCGACGCCTCAAACGGTCGAAAGCTCGATCCCGATTCCAAGGCGATTAGCCCATTTTTTCACGCACAAAAGAAAGCCGCATTTACGGCGACAAGGAGAAAAACAGTGAATAAGGATCAGGTTTCTGGCAAGGTTGAGCAGGCTGTAGGGAAGGTAAAGCAGAGCGTTGGCGAAAAAGTGGGCAACGAAAAACTAGCCAATCAGGGGGTTGCGGATCAAGCAAAAGGTGCGACAAAGGAGACTTGGGGCAACGCTAAAGACGCCGTCAAGGAGGTACAACAGTCGCACAAGGACGGCGCAACCGACAAGGCACACGAGACGCGGAACAAGATCACCCAGTCGGTGCAAGACGCCAAGGAGAAGATCAACGAGAAGATTGACAAATTCAAGGAGCGTCATTCAGCCTGATGCTCTGCGGCTTCTCGAAGACGTTAGAGCCACCACTTGACAGGGAGTTCGCACTTTAGCCGAGTTTTCAGCGATTGCCCGAGGGTGAAACGACGAAGGAACGCTGGCACGAACTCTGCCAAGAAGCGACTGCGGGCAAGGCCCTGAACGGTGTGCGATGGCGTACCGACGATTTAACGACACGGGTGCTACGCTTCCGCTTTCCGCCATGAAGAAGGACGACCCCAGCCCGAGAAATCCGCTCGCTATCAGTTGTCCGACTTGTGGTGCCGGTCCGGGAGAGAAGTGTCAGCTTACCAGTGGTCAACCGCGCACGGAACCCCATCGAGATCGCCGTTTACTTGCAAAAGACTAGAGGTTTCATGAATCCCCGCTCGCCGAGGCGTTTGAAACGCCCTGGGCTCCGAACAGGGGCCGATGCTTATCAAGGTTGCACTTTCTTAAGCCACGGCTGGTCGAGCTGGTCGAGTCTCTTAAACGGAGAGCTTAGCTCGCTGTTCTGTCACGTCTGACTCATCAGGGAAGCAGAGATTACTGTAATCGTTGTTTTACGCCGGGGTAGAACCAAAGTAGACCTCAACTTCTTTTATCTTGTTTCCTTCGATGGTAAAGAATTCCGCGTTCCGGGATCCGCCGCCATTTTTGGTCTCGCAGTCGTAGAGGACAACGACTTCGTTGCCTTTCTCAAACACCTTCTCAATGCCATACGTTGGGGATTTCTCGCTATAGGGCCAGCAGCGTTTGAAATAGGTTTCACGGTCAACGCGATGGTCGTACGGACTGGTAAATATGAAGTCATTCGTCAATAGAGATTCGACGGCCATACGGTCTTTGTTTTCGTAGGCGGCAAAGTATTTGCGGATAAGGTCTGAAGCGGACATTTCGTTTCTCCAGTGGTCCAAATAACAGATGCAAACGACAGTGGTCGGCTGCTTAAATCTTCTTGAGCGACGGCTGGTGGAGTCTCTTACGGCCGTCATCATCCCACTTGACTACTGCGTCCTCTTCGTTCGTCTGTTCGACCGTGCCCAGTTCCCCAGTCGGTATTCCGAAGTTGCCCAAACCCTCGACGCGATCCCCGGGATTTAGTTCCTCGCCAGTGGCAGACGGCTCTGCGAGTGGTGGCCTCCTGGCACGGTCTGAGTCAGCAGTCGCCCCAAGGTGCGACAGGGGCGGTTGCGGAGACTTGCGCAGCTTGCGCGTTAGTTTCTTGGCGCTAAGGGTCATATCCATTCTTTCCCATGAGGCCGGAGCAGTGCTCTTCGCTGTGACTTTTCGTCTCCTCAATCGATACAGCATAGGCTGGGAAAGAATGGTTCAGCTGATCCGAACTGCACAGGTCTGACAAATATTGGGATAAGGGCGGCGGCGCAGCGGGCTGACCGCGAACGCCGTACAAATCGAGCGGCTCAAAGTGGTCTAATGTGATCAGACATCCGTGTTCGCCGCTTCTATCATGTTGTGTAGTGAAGAGGTTGAGACGACCGTTACAAAGGCTAGTCCAGCTTCCTCTTAAAAGCGAGGTACAACATGGAGACCGTTTTGATTGTTCTGTTGGTAGTGTTCTTGCTCGGTGGCGGTGGTTGGGGATACTCCCGTTGGCGCGGCTAACCCGATTACCGGATGAACGCGTGACTCCGCTGCTTGATCCTATTTGCGGCATTTATGAGGGTTCGACTGTGGGAGATACCGCCCGAACCCTCTTTCAGGTTTCTTCAGGTTCCCTGAACTAAGTCAGCTCACCTGAAGTTTTTTCCTCTTAGGTTCCCAGGAAAGCTGCGTGCCTGCCCCATGCCTTCGATTGCGATTCTGCACGAAGTTCAGCAACTCTACAAGGTGAGTGACCGTCTGGACTCATTGGCGGAACAACACCCCCTCGTCTCAGAAGCACTCATCACTATCGCGGGAAACGTTCGCAATACCGCCACTGTGTTGGAGGTGCTAGTTGCGACAAAAATGCCTCCCCTCGCCGGACTAGACCCAGCAAGTGCCTGATTTGCGGACTCGCTGTATGTGGTGTATTTGTGGCCGCGCAAGCTAGTCGTGCAGCACGACGTTGAGAAGCGAACTGTGAACTTGCAAGCCTTCGCTGTTGTAGTCGATGAAGCCTAACGTTCTGAACCTATTCATGAAGAAGCTAACCCGTGAGCGAGTGGTGCCCACCATCTCTGCGAGCGATTCTTGACTGATTTTGGGAACCAAAACTTCGGCCTTACCTTCCTTGCCGAAATGAGCCAGCAACAGCAACATTCGGGCAAGTCTCTTTTCACTAGAATTGAAAAGCTGATCGACCAAATCCTCCTCGTATCGGATGTTCCGTGTCAGCAAATATGCCACGAACATGTCGGAAAACGCGTGTTCCCGGTGAAGAACCTCTATCATGGACTTCTTGTCGATTCGCATCACCGAGCAATCGGTCATTGCGGTTGCGGAGAACAAGCGGAGAGTCTGCCCTGCAAGGCAACTTTCTCCGAAGAAATCGCCTCGTTCAGAATGCCTATCGTGGCTTCCTTCCCGCTCTGCGACACAACGGTGAGTCGTACCTTTCCTTTCTGTATATAAAAAACAGCATCGGACGAATCGCCCTGAACGAAGACCGTCTGCTTCTTGGGAAAAGCTGCGATCTTCCTGCCGCCGTCGATGGTCGAAAGGAATGTCTTGGTATCGAATTTGGGGCGTTTCTTGGCCGTCGCCACGGGTGTCATGACCTCCCGAGCTTTCCGAATATGCGAAAGCAACTTCCTGTGATCAAGGATGATAAATGCGCTAGAAGGGCGAGAACAATATCAGGTGTGCGGGCAAAATTGCGATCCGCCCGATGAAAATAATGTTACACCCTTGTTCTTGAAAGTCAACCGCTCCCGGCAGCCTGCGAAAAGAATGGGTATCGACGGGGAGAATCGGATGCTTCTTTGGGATGCCGCTGTTTGAATACAGCAAATCCGTCTGATGTTGAACAAGACAGGAAGATGGAGGCGGACGACTTCCCGCAATCTCAGCCACTGGTGCTCCGTGCATCGATGGCAAGGCAATAGAAGATAAGAGGCCTTATGAATCGCCTTGTTGGTATCACACTCGTTTGTGTCGCCGTCCTCAGCAGCCCGCTCCTCGCGCAGGCCGGAGTGCCGACAAAAGATCAGGCCGCTGTCGTCAAGTTTGCCCAGAGCGCGGCGGTGCGGGCGCTCGACTTCGAGCAAGGCAATCTCCAGAGCCTACTGGATGCGCGGGACGATTTCACGCTGGATGGCTGGAACGATTTTATGAAGCACATGAGGGGATATGTTGACGCTAAGGGCGTGCCCGAGTTCAGTCAAAGCTTCGTCCCTTTCGGCGATGCTAAGGTGATCGATGAGGAGAGCGGAATTGTTCACCTCACGATCCTCGGCAGACTCAAACAAACCCACGATAGCTCCAGCACAACATATGACCACGTCGAGATTGATGTGCGGGTTGGCGGGACGCCAATAAAGATTCAACATCTGGAGCCAACAATTGTGGTGCGGCGTTCGGAGTGAGCCTCCGATGTGGCGCGGACGTGATGGGATTGGGTACGAGGCGTGCATTTGTCCATGACCAGAATACATCCAGAATGCTCTAACTCAGACCCTCCTAATCGGTTGCTTGCCGATGTCGAAGTGACTTTCGTTCGTTTGTACACGTCTCTCATCAGCTTTGGATGTTTATGAGGTGCTGCAAAATTGCGAATCAAGGAATCAAGGGTAATTCGAATTGGGACGACCCGATTGGAGCCATCCCCGTCACGCCGACTTCATTTGAGGAGATGGTGCGGAGATTGAAGCTATCAGAAAAGGAATATCGGAGTTCGATTCCGCTGAGGGAATGGGCGCAAAAGCATAAGGACAGCAAGCGTCTGGCAAGGCTTTTCAGGCAGAAATCGATTGAATTCCCATAGCTCCCCGCGTCCGCCGCACCCGCGAGCGGCTTCCTTCTGACGGCTGTATCGAAAGCGAACTCCCGAGGTCGAGGCTAACCGGAACCGTCGTGCCGTTCGCTTCCGATACAGCACTAAGCACCGGCCACCCCTTTGGGGTGGTTGTGAGAGCCACAAACTCCCATCGGATACCCGGTCCGTGTTTCAATAGGTTGCGTGGGAGTTAGTGGAGAGGTCACTCGAGAACAATCGCAGCTTGATTGAGCCCTCACCGATACTATAGGGGTTTGTGTTGGAGATGCGTCCTGGACATCTATCTAGTTGACGGCACATACGAGTTGTTTCGGCACTACTACGCGATGCCGTCCGCCCGCGATTCGAATGGGCGAGAGGTTGCCGCGGTCCGAGGTGTCCTCGCGTCGGTGCTGGGCATGATGAAGGGTGGTGCCACCCACATCGCGGTCGCAACCGATCACGTGATCGAATCCTTTCGCAACGAACTGTGGCCAAGTTACAAGACCGGCGAAGGCATCGAGCCCGACTTGTTGGCGCAATTCTCGCTGCTCGAAGAGGTGCTATCGGCGGCGGGCATTGTCGTTTGGCCAATGGTAGAGTTTGAGGCCGACGACGCACTCGCTGCGGCGGCCGCGGCGGCAGTTCGGGATGCGCGTGTCGAGCGGGTGATCATCTGCACGCCGGACAAAGACCTCGCCCAATGTGTGCGTGGCACGCGCATCGTTCAGCTGAACCGCAGGACCCGAATCAGCTTGGACGAGGCAGGGGTATTCCAGAAGTTCGGCGTCTCCCCGACCTCGATCCCTGACTATCTAGCGCTGGTAGGCGATGCCGCAGACGGCTATCCCGGCCTGAAAGGCTGGGGTGCGAAGTCGTCGGCTGCTGTCCTTGCCAAGTTTGCCCATCTCGAATCCATTCCCACGGACTGGCGCGAATGGCGCGTGAATGTCGCCAATGCGGGCGCCCTCGCAGACACTCTTTCCGACGAGCGGGACCGCGCATTGCTGTTTCGCATGCTCGCCACGCTCCGGACCGACATTGCGCTCTTCGATGATGTCGACGAGTTGCGGTGGAACGGCCCCACACCCGCCTTCACCGCTCTAGCGGCTCGATTGGACGCGGCGCTTACCGAAACTCGGCGACCGATGGCAGGCCGTTCTAAGAGCGCGCCGATTCTCAGATCCGCGCCGCGGCGATAATCAGCGATACACTGCAGGACGGCGCATAATCGGGGAGATATTCATGACTTCCTCATCGATCGGCAAACATGCGGGCTCAGGGCCAGCGAGTGCCTGCGGTCCCGGAGCCTGCATTCGGTGAGCGTGCGCGTACCCTAATGTATGGGGGCCGCATAGGCAGCCTCTCGACACTTTCGCGGAGACAGTCGGGGTTCCCGTTCGGATCAGTAATGCCCTACGGTTTGGCCAATACAGTGTCAATGCTGTGTCCTCGGTGTTTCGCAACCACTCCTCGACGTCTTTTTCTTGGAAAGGGCGGTCCTCTAGGTCCAGGTCACGATTGAGCAACTCGGTGATTTCGCCAGCGGTGGTTTCCTAATCTTGTTCAATGCTCGCAAAATGTGCTCCCTGAGACGACGACTCGAATTCGGAATCTTCTTCATCTTCGTTGCTGGTTCCACCGCCTCGAAGAACTGACCCATCTAACTCCCGCGGTGTCTGCTTCGGCTGCAGGCCAACGCGAACGAATATGATAGATCACCGCGTGCTCGCGGGCAGCAGCTTAGTAAGCACGTTCCGTATTGCCTCAGGCCGGTGTTCTCCAGCCTCGCCAACCAGAGTGTACGAACGCTCGAATCCCTGGGGGCCCTCCACTTTCATTTCCCAGTTGTCATTTGCACGAGACCCAACAATTGACACCCGCCACTCTCCCGCCATATCACTGAGCACGTGTTCGACACCGGCAAGAATCTCGCTGCGCGCTCGAGGGTCACCCGTATTCTGCATCTCGATCGTAACTGCCATATCTCCTATATTGTACAAAGCGACCGCTAACTATTTCTTGAGCAAACCGCTAAAGACCTCGCAGATGAAGCCCAGTCGAGTCATGGTTGGACGGTACTGCACAAGTTCTTGTCGAAAGGGTGAGCGTGGCAATGCGACATCTCGGGACAAGAATATTTTCTGTGGAACCGCTTTTGCGAGGGTTACTTAGGAGGAGAAAGCTGGGAAAAGGTAAAGGCTGTGACATTGGTTATGCTCTAGCCGCCAGCTCTTGCGAGGGAGCTAAACAGCGTGGACGCATGCACCGTCACAGCCCTTGATGCGATCACCGCTTTCGCGGTCCCAAACCCCAACTGCCCCTCGCAGAGCCGTCGGTTTTTTCAGGTCTGGCTGCTCTTCAGGTTTCCCTGCCTAGCTGATCACTCAGCCTACTTCGGACTGGCAAAAGTTTAATTGAGCCAACCCTTTCAGCCGTCGACGGGAGCAACCTTAGAGATTTGCTCAAAGATTGTCAATGCCCTTTTTCGGTGCAATCGGTCTGTTGCGATGGCTCAAATTCCAGAAACGCAAGCCATTGAATCGTCGCTCCTTAATGAATGGGAGATTAAATTCTTTCCGATTTTCCACAATTACATCCACAGGTGCTCGAAGCCGTGGGCAAGAAATTCAAGCAGTGTGCGCAGGAATCAGGTCAGCATCAGAATCAGGTCAGCATCTTGACGCCGGAAGATCCGTCAGGCACGGTTGGTACCAGATCACCAGCGCAATGTCAGATCTCGTGGCCTACATCGATGGCGGCTCGTTCGGGAATCCCGGTCCGTCTGGTATTGGAGTGGTAATTAGCGGCGCCGCAGACGGCACAATTAGAATCGCAAGATGGATCGGGCAGCAGGACAATAATGTCGCCGAGTACGTTGCTCTGCTGTAGGCGCTGCAATGCGCCCTGGGGCTCAAAGCCAAGGCGCAGCGCGTGTTTTCAGATTCAGAAGTAATGGTCAAGCAGATGACTGGCGAATACAGCTGCCGCAGCCCGCGGCCTCTATTCCCTGAATTGGATCTGTCGGAAGTTGGCCCGGTCGCTCGACTTCTCGATTTCTCGATCTCCCACGTTCGTCAAGAGAACAACACTGAGGCCACTGAGGCTAATGGTCTGGCCAGTTCGGCTGCCCACAACGCACAATGATGCTAGCGGGCTCGCGGAACGAATGAATTCTAAGACTAGTCTAATAAGCAAAGTGCGACTGGGAACTCCGCCAAGGCCTTGGAGACACCAATCTTTGCATATTCATCGGTTTTCTGCAGGTCCAGGACTTCTCCTGTAAATGCGTTCCGACACTTTTCAGAGCAGCTGCGGAATGGGAGCAGAACGTGAGTATCGTCCCAGATTCGGGGTCCGATTGGTGGGAGATCGATGTCGTTGAGCAAGCCTGCGACCAGGCGCGGAACGACAACGAGCGCCCTCGTGGTTCCGAACTTCCTGGCGAACGCAACAACGTGATTGGCTTTCGCGCCTTCCACGGCCAACGGCAGGTATTCGCCCTCCTGAAAGAGATCTGGTTGCTGTTGACGCAAGCACAGAGTTCTCCAGATCAAATAGATCTTGAGTCGACCGTCCTCAGGAGTTTCCAGCAAGCGGCCTATTGATAACGCATCAGGATCGTTGCCCCACACACGGATACTCTCTAACATTTGCTGGCGGCGGATATAGTCGACTGGACGCCGGTTGTCTGGGTCGACCAGACTGAAATCCCACAAGTCATTGCCTTGGTAGATGTCGGGAACGCCCGGGCACGTCAGTTTGAGCAGCGTCTGCGACAGGCTATTCCATAGGCCAATCCGGGCGACACGGCATTGGAAGGGCACAAAGTCGTCGAGGAACCGATGCCCGGCGCTCGGATTCAGCAAGGTCCCTACGAACGATGAAACTGCGGTTTCGTATTCCGTGTTTCGATTGATCCAACTGGTGTTCTGCTTGGCTTCACGGATAGCCTTCAGCACGTAGTTTTCTATCCGTTCACAGAAAATCTTCCAGTCGTCCGTATCGTTCAGAGGCTCTGATGGCCAAGCGCCCACCAACGTCTGATAGAGCAAGTATTCATCATTCGGCGAGGGTGCGGGTTTGTTGTTGACAAGGCGCCTGTGGTTGCGGTTGAAGCGCTTCCACTCCCGTACCCGAGCCTTCCATTGTCCCGATATCTCCGAGAGCACATTGATCCGGGCGCGCACATCCTCGGAGCGCTTGGAGTCGTGCGTGCTGGTAGCCACCATGGTGTGAGGCCAAGAGGCGAGGCGCTCCTGATTGGCGAGGTGAAACTCCAGCGTCGTGGTTCCGAACCGGTGAAGATCGCTTCCGACGTCATTCAACGAGACCAGGCGGTTATAACGATAAAAGGCGGTGTCTTCCAGGCCCTTGGCCATCACAGGGCTGGTGAACTGCTGGAATTTCATGGCGAAGGTTGTCACTGCATTTTGGTACGTGGGATCTTGTCCTTCGGCGATGCGAGTCAGAAGCACCTCGCCGACGAAGTCGAAGATGCTGGCGTCAGCGGCCGGACTTCTCCATTTGGCCGAGGCGATGGCGCTGCGGATGTAGCGTACGTCCGTATCCGAAACACCGGAGGAGGTGACGTAGGTGCGGTACACAGGGAAGCTGGCGACCACCTCCGTCAGCGCGTCACGCAAGCTGTTGAGGGTGAAGTCGCAGGTGTGCCGTTTGGAAAGAGCGATCTTGGCGATTTGATTGGCAAGCACGTTAAGTTCACTGACCAGGGCAACCCGGATGATCAGTTTTCGGCACCGATAGGCGAGGTCATCAATATCGATTTCTTCATCGATAAAGGTTCGGTAAGTGCGATTCAAACTCATGGCCGCGCCTGGCTCTACAAACACTCCATTCACGAGATTTGCGAAGTCGTAGCCCGTGGTACCGCACACGGGCCACTCGGCGGGCAGCCGTTCCGCACCCGTGAGGATTTTCTCGATGACCACATAGTGGGACCGGTTTCCGGAATTCTTTGCGGCGAGTGCGATGCTACTGTTCAGGCGTTCGAAGTATTGACGTGGATTGTACAAGCCATCAGGATGGTCAATGCGCAAGCCATCCACTTTGCCGTCTGCCATCAGACCAAGAACAAGCCGGTGCGTCGCTTGAAAGACTGTCTCATTCTCCACGCAGATACCTGCTAGATCGTTAGTGTCGAAAAAGCGCCGGTAGTTGATGTCATCGGAGGCGACCCTCCAGTTAGCCAGGCGAAAGGTTTGCGCTTTAATGAGTTCGTGGAGTTCTTCGAAGCTTGCGGGGTCGGCGGGGTTGCCGTTGATCAGGTCGACGGCTCCAAGAATGCAGGTGGCGATCTCCTGGGATCGCGCACACAACTCGACCAGTCGGCGCTTATCGATTTCCTTGTCACGATTCCGCTCGGCGATGCGATCGCTGTTCGCCTCCCGCCTTCCCGGCAGGTGACCGAAGGCGGTGATCAGGCTCTGAAACTCGAGCAAGTCCGGATTCTGCGCGCCGAGTTTGGCTGCTAGTGCGTCCGTACAGTGTTGCAGGATGCGAGGGTACTCCCTGGGATCCACGGGAAAGCGATGATTGCGGTAGGACACATCGAACTCGCCGCGCTCATGGTGAAAGACCAGCTTCAGCTCGCCGCTCTCCAGGACCGCGCCGTAATGATCGTGGAGCACTGGAATCAGCACTTTGCCATGGAGCTCGTCCTTTAGCGGATGCCAGTCAATATCGAAAAAGCCAGCGTAGACGGAAGATTGGCCGTTCTCGAGAACATCCAGCCACCAGGAATTGTCACTGCCCATCACTCCCATGTGGTTGGGCACGATGTCGAGTATCAATCCCATGCCGTGTTCGTGGAGAGTAGTCACAAAACGGTCGAAGTCTTCGGGGTCCCCGATTTCGGGGTTTAACGAGTCGTGGTCCACGATGTCGTACCCGTGCATGCTGCCGGCACGAGCCTTTAAGCACGGAGAGACATAGCAATGACTGATGCCGAGCGTGGAAAGGTAGGGAACGATCGCCGTCGCTTGGGCGAAAGTAAAGTCGCGATTGAGCTGCAGTCGATAGGTCGCACCTGGGATGTGCGAGCGTGGCTTCATGATTCCAAGAACCACACCACGGACCAAGCCGGCAGCGTCCTTCGCTTCAGAGCATCGGCGTTCACTTGCTCGCTAGCATAGATGACCTGCGAAGCAGGGGGAATCAGGCCAGAGAGGGAATCGGTTCCAAGATTCGCCATCAGAATGAGTTCCGACTGGTCTGAAAATTTCCAACGCGCCGTGAGGCCCCGATCTCCGTGGACTTCGTAATCCGCGTTGACGGCGCATCCAGTTGAAAGACGGGAGACAATGTGCTCACGCCGTAGTCCCAGTAATTTGCGATAGAAGCGCAGCCAGTCTTGATGGCCCGGTTGCACAATGACGCTCCAGTTGAGCTGCGAGGCCTTAAAGGTTCTGGTATCGCCGGGATCGGGAATCCGCTCGCGCTCAGCAGGGTTATTGAATCTGGCAAAATGAGCGAACTCATTTCGCCGGCCCACGGTAATAGCAGCAGCCAGATCCTTCTCGAAATCACAGAAAAAGAGAAACGGTGTTTCCGCCCCGAACTCTTCACCCATGAAGAGCAACGGTGGGGAAGGCGCGAGCAGGAGGATCGCCGCCGCCGCGCGTACCGCACGGTGATCCGCGATCTGAATGATCCGCTCGCCGAACGCCCGGTTCCCCACCTGGTCATGATTCTGAAGGAAAGAGACAAATGCAGTAGGCGGCAGACCCTCGGTGGGTTCACCACGCGCTTCGCCATTCCTGTGGAGTGAAATCTCGCCCTGGTAGGCGAATCCGTCGGCCAGGCAACGGCCCAATTGATCGATTGGACGTTGCGAATAGTCCGCATAATAACCGTCCCGTTCACCAGTGATCAGCACGTGCAACGCGTGGTGTACGTCGTCGTTCCATTGCGCGGTGTACGCCTGCGACTGGCAGCGCTCGGTACGTTGAAGGTAACGCGCCTGGTTTTGGTCGTTTTCCAGGATTAGGTGGACGTGGCGATCCGGCTCGACGGAACTCCGGACGGCATCGGCCAATGCGGTGAGGATGTGGGGTGTGGAGTCGTCGATGATCGCGTGAACCGCGTCCAGACGCAGTCCGTCGAAATTGTATTCGGTCAGCCAGTAGAGAGCGTTGTGGATGAAGAAGTCCCGCACGACTCGGCTGTCGAGGCTATCGAAGTTGATGCCGTCTCCCCAGGGAGTCGAGTGCCGATCAGTAAAGAATTGTGGCGCGTAGGACCTGAGATAATTTCCTTCCGGGCCAAAGTGGTTGTAAACAACATCCAGCAAAACCATGAGTCCGCGGTCATGGGCACTTTGGACCAGCTCTTTGAGATCTTCGGGTCGGCCGTAAGTACTATCGGGAGCGAAGGGGAAGACGCCGTCGTAACCCCAGTTGCGCTGGCCGGGAAAGTCGGCAACTGGCATCAACTCCACGGCAGTGATTCCCAGATCCGCGAGATAGGCGAGCCGCTCGCCCACGGCGGAGAACGTCCCGGACGGGGTGAAGGTTCCGACGTGCAATTCATAGAGAACAGCCTCTTCCCACCGGCGGCCATGCCAGTCGCGATCCTGCCAGTCGAAGGCGCCAGGGTCGATAACTTCGCTGGGTCCATCGACGTCCCGAGGCTGAAACCGGGAAGCTGGGTCGGAGACTTCCTGCCCACCATCGATCCGGAAATGGTATTGAGTCCCAGGCCTGGCCGCATCGGTGGCTAACTCAAACCAACCCTTATCGCATGGCTCCAGAGGAAGCCGCATAGACCTGTTCGCACCGCCAAGGGAGAGCTCAACCTGACGTGCGGCCGGGGCCCACAATCGAAAGCGCACGCTTCCGTCGTCGCGACACTCGGCGCCGAACGGCAGGCTATAGCGGCGCTTCATTCGGCTCTTCCTTTTTGCCGATTCCGCGTCGTTCCAGTAACACGACCATCGACCGCGCCTGCAGCGGATAGGGGGTGCCGGCGTCGTACGTTTCGAGGGAGCGCAAACCACCTTCTCGTGAGGTGTCCATCCATGCGGTCCAGCGAGAACCAGCACGGAATGCCGGCAAAGTGAATCCAACATCTTCGTGGTGAGCGTTGAGAAGCACCAGGAAGTTTTCGTCGCGGAGTTTCCGGCCGCGTTCATCGGTCTCATCCACTCCCTCCCCGGAGAGAAACATTCCCAGGCAGTGTAGCGAAGGATCGCGCCACTCGTCCTCGCCTATCTCATTGCCGCTGGGATCGAGCCACAACACATCTTTTACATTTGCACCTTTGATCGGGCGGCCCTGGAAAAAACGCCGACGGTGGAATACGGGATGCCTCTTGCGCAGGCTGACCATTCGCTGCACGAACGCCAGCAAGTCGCGATCTTGAGGCTGCAAATTCCAGTTCAGCCAGCTTGTCGCATTGTCTTGGCAGTAGGCATTGTTGTTTCCCAGCTGCGTATGGCCGATGGCATCACCCGCGTACAGCATCGGCACGCCCTGGGATAGCAGCAGCATGGCCAGGAAATTCCGCTTTTGCTTGGCGCGCAGAGCCTGAATGCTGGAATCGGCCGTGGGACCCTCTGCTCCGCAATTCCAGCTGAGATTATTGTTGTTGCCATCCCGATTCTCTTCGCCGTTGGCTTCATTGTGCTTTTCGTTGTAACTGACCAGATCCTGCAAGGTGAAGCCGTCATGCGCGGTGATAAAATTGATGCTGGCATAGGGACGCCGGCCGCTGTGTGCGTAAAGGTCGCTCGAACCGGTGATGCGATAAGCCAGGTCTCCCAGCAGTCCTTTGTCACCTTTCCAATAAGCACGCACCGTATCCCGGTAGCGATCGTTCCATTCCGTCCACCCCACCGGGAAGTTCCCGACCTGATACCCTCCTTCGCCGAGGTCCCAGGGTTCGGCGATCAGCTTTACCTGCGAGAGCACGGGATCCTGATGGATGATGTCGAGGAATGCTCCCAGGCGATCAACCTCGTGCAGTTCGCGGGCGAGGGTGGCAGCCAGGTCGAAGCGGAAGCCGTCCACGTGCATCTCGAGAACCCAGTAGCGCAGGCTGTCCATGATCAGCTGCAGCACCCGCGGATGCCGCATGTTCAGCGTGTTTCCCGTGCCTGTGTAGTCCATGTAATAGCGGGAATTATCAGCCACAAGGCGGTAGTAGGTGCTGTTGTCGATGCCCTTTAGCGAGAGCGTGGGGCCAAGATGATTGCCCTCCACCGTGTGGTTGTAGACGACATCAAGAATCACTTCCAGTCCCGCGGAGTGCAGGGTCTTGACCATGGTCTTGAATTCGTAGATTGAGTTGGTTGTCAGGTATCGAGGCTCGAGCGCAAGAAATCCGATGGAGTTATAACCCCAGTAGTTGCGGAGGCCGCGTTCCGTGAGTCGGCGGTCGTCCATGAAGCTGTGCACGGGCATGAGCTCGATCGCGGTCACTCCCAGGCGCGTGAAGTATTCGATAACCGGAGCTGTGGCCAGACCCTGATACGTCCCCCGCAAATGGGCCGGCACGTCAGGGTGGCACATGGTGAATCCTTTGACGTGGAGCTCATAGATCAAGGTATCGTGCCAAGGGATCTTAGGTGGCGCATCAGATTCCCAGGTGAAAGCGGAGTCGATCACTCGGTTCTTGGGCATTCCAATGGCATCATCGCGCCGGTCAAAAGACAGGTCCTCCTGCCTGTGTCCGACCCTGTATCCGAAGTGGGCGTCGCTCCACCGGATGGCTCCCTGAACTTGCTTGCCATAAGGGTCAAGCAGGAGCTTGTGGTGATTAAAACGATGGCCTTGCTCCGGGGCGTAAGGGCCATACACCCGGTATCCGTACAATTGGCCCGGACGTAGTTCCGGCAGATAGCCGTGCCAGACCATGTCAGTTTGCTCAGGGATCTGGACACGAAGAGTCTCGCGTTTCCCAGAACTATCGAACAGGCAAAGGTCCACTTTCTCCGCGTGCTCGGAGTAGAGCGCGAAATTGACGCCCTCGCCGTCCCAGGTTGATCCCAAGGGATAAGGTTGGCCAGGCCAAACGATGGGCTGAGGTTCATTGGACATATATCTTGTATTCCTCCGACCGTACCAGAAGGAAGCTTCTTGGAACCTAGGATACATCCGTGAGGATCCAAAACCACGATACCGGATCCTGGATCAGGGGGCATACAGACGCTCTGGATCAGCGCTAGAAAAGCCGCCGTTCCATCCCCCATTCCACTGCATTGGAGTCCTTACTCCGTTACGGTCACCTAAATTGATGGTATTCGTGAACCGAAAGACGGGCTTCACTGTAAACGCAGGCTCGCACACCATTCAAACCGATGACGTCACAATAGAAGATGCGAAATTGGGTGACGCGAAAACAGCAAACGCGAGCTTAGGCAGCGTTGGCGACACAATTGACAACTCCCCAATCACTCCCGAGACGAGTAGCAGTTGGACCATCTTCCGCTTCCTGCTGGCATTGCTCATCATCGCCGCGATGATGTATTTCTTCCTCCACCGCTGACCCATTCAGAGTTCATCATCAGCCTCAGGTCATGGTGGAATAGCTTTAAAACTGGATAGTTTCCGTGGTGCGACCACTCGGGAGTTGACACGATCCTTCTGCCGCCGCCCCGAGGGCGAGTCCCGACGGCTTGATCTCGCCATGCTTCCGAGTGACCGACTAACCAGAGGATAATTGCGAGTTTGCAGATACGAAGTGATACCGCACAACAGAAGAGCGCTGCCATTTGACCGTTGCTTATACGGGGCGGAAAATAGGCGCGAGGTGACCCATGATTCGCTATCGCTTTGATCTGCTGTTGCTCGTTGCATCCCTGCTGCCCCTCGGTGCCACGGCGCAGCAGTTGCCTGCGGCACGGGTGTTTGACCTGAAGGCGTCCGACGGTGCCATCCTCAAGGCAACCTACTTCGCCGCAGTCAAGTCCGGCCCCGGAGTTTTGCTGCTGCACCAGTGCAACCGGCAGCGGAAGGTATGGGACGACCTGGCCGGGCAGCTGGCGACAGCGGGGATCAACGTGCTTACCTTTGACCTGCGCGGCTTCGGCGAAAGCGGTGGCTCACCATTTGACAAGCTGACGCCCCAGGAGCGCGCACAGGTGGAGGCGGAGAAATGGCCTGGCGACATTGAAGCGGCCTTTCAATATCTGATCTCACAGCAAGGCGTCACGCGAGACGTGATCGGCGTGGGGGGAGCCAGTTGCGGCGTCAACAATTCCATCCAGACCGCGCACCGTCATCCCGGAGAGGTGAAATCGCTGGTACTGTTGTCGGGCGGGACCGACTTGGCTGGCCTTCGGTTTCTCCGCCAGGAGTCGCCGCCGCCTGCACTCTTCGCGATGGCCGACGACGACGAATTCCGCCCCACGGTGGAGGTCATGCCCTGGCTGTTCGGTGTGTCGTCCAACCCCGGTAAGAAGTTTGTGCACTACGCCAGCGGAGGACACGGAGCCGATATGTTCAACGTCCACCCTGAATTGCGGGGTGTGATCGTGGATTGGTACGTGACCACTCTGATCGCAACACCGGGTCGGGCTCCGGCTAACAAGAACAGTGAGCCGGCATTGCCATCGGCACAAATCCTAAATCAAATCGAGATGCCAGGCGGAGTTGATCAAGCCGCCCGGAAGCTGGCCGAGGCCCGCCGGAGCGATCCCAAGGCAGTAGTGTTTCCGGAAACGATCGTTAACCTCATTGGCTATGAGCATCTTCAAGCGGGCGACATTAAGAATGCATTGGAGATCATGAAGCTCAACGTCACCGCATTTCCGGAATCGCCCAACGCCTACGACAGCCTCTCTGACGCCTACTTGGCGAACGGCCAAAAAGAACTGGCGCGGCAGAACGCCAAGAAGGCGCTCGAACTCTTGGCTCTCGACACCACCGATCCGCAGGCCCGCCGCGATGCAATTCGCGACAGCGCCCAACTGAAACTCAAGCAGCTAGGCGAAGTGCAGCCGTAAGTGCGCCCCGTCGATTATTGGTGCCAACAGGCAGTTCCATGAATGCTAGCCGATTACGTGCAATCCTTCCCTAATCCCGGTAAGGGAAGGGTTGCCGACGAACCGTCCACTGGCCCGCCCAAGGAGTTGTGGGGGCAAACACACTATAACCTCTGAACCCCTGGCAGTAGTTAGCGCCGCGCGGTGATGGCGGCAAACAAAGGCCGACGGTTTTGAATCACGGCTTGTCCGCTGCATCGACGCGCGGGATGCGGGACCATCCGGCGGGCGTGCGCTGGAACTGCGCGGTCACGGAGGGGAAGAAAGAATTGCGCTCGCGGTTCCAAGTGAGGCATTGGATGGCAACGGATGAGCGATCCACTTGAATGATATTAAATGAATTTAGTTCGCCGCGAGCGCGCGTTGAGATGGCGGTTCCGGCGTGGATGACGAGTGCGGAGTGGCCTGGAATTTTGTAACGCGTTGCGCTTTCGCTGGTGCTGCTGATATGCAAATGGCCGGAGAGGATTAGATCTATACGGCAGCGCGCAAAGCCAGTCATAGCCATGCGCGCGCGTCCGACCAAACCGTGAACCTCGTGGGCTTCGGGCAAATCGAAGGGGTGATGGGAGACGACGACGCGCGTGCGATTCTCGCCGCACATTTCGAGCCGCGTGCAACTCCGGGCGACCTGCTGGTGGCTAATGCGGCCACCTTTAAAGGTGAGCGAGCGGGCGGTATTGATGCCTACGATCGCGATTTCATCGTCGCAGTAGAACGGCTCCAGCTCCTTGCTGATGTAGCGCTGGTAATTCCGGAGGGGTTTTAGAGCGCGGGCGAGAACGTTGTACAACGGCACGTCGTGATTGCCCGGGACCACAATTTGGGGTGAAGGGAGAGCCTCCAGAAACTGACGCGCTTCCTGAAACTCGCTCCCTTTCGCGCGCTGGGTAAGATCGCCGGAAACGACAACGATATCAGGCCTGGCTTCGGTGACGGTGGCGATCAAGGCCTGTACAGTGGCGCGATCAATGCGACCGAAGTGAGGGTCCGATAGGTGAGCGACGGTGCGCATATTACTTAGAGTGAGTCAGCCGTTTCTTATGGGCACGATCACGCGCAGAGCGCCAGGATGGGTGCGGTAATTCAACGGACTATTCATTTGATTTACTTCGCCGTCCGTGGAAACGCTTGTCCCGCTTCTCCGCGTCTCGATCAAGAATTGTGTCGTAATCAAAGCATCGAAATCGCCGGCTTCGTGCAAGCGTCCAAAAAGTGCCCGAAAGGCTAGTCGCAACAGGTCAACACGACCCGCGCGCTTTGCCACAAACAAGCAGAGCTCGCCCGCATCGAGCCTTCTGCGCTCGCCGATATTCAAACCCTCCATTTCATATCTATTATTGCCGATGAATACCAAGGGCGTCTTGCGCACCAGCTCTTTTCCGTCCAAGAGCAGGCGAACGCGAAGAAGTGAGTAGTGCCTCATAACCGAGACGGAGGCTTGGGCAAAAGCTACCCACTTGTTGCGGCCTTTCGTCTTCTTCTGCAGCTCCTCGCAGTGGCGCACGAAGCGCGGATAGATGCCCAGGCTGGAATTGTTGAGGAAAATGCGGCCGTTGACCTCGCCGACATCCACGGGTATGGCGCGGCCGCTGATGAGATTGCGAGCTGCGCCTTCGAGATCCTGGGGAATGTGCAAATCCTTCGCGAAATGATTCAAGGTCCCGAGCGGAAGAACACCCAGCGTGACGGATGATCCCATGAGCTCGTTCGCCACGGCATTTACGGTGCCGTCACCGCCACCGGCCACGATGATTTGGCTATTTTCTTTCACGGCGCGATGAGCCAACTCCGGGATTTCGGCGCCGCTGGACGCGAGGAGAATACGCGCCGACGTGCCATTCTCAGCAAATATTCGGGAGAGCTTTTGGCGCAGTTCCGGACTCGGGTGGCAACCCGAAGCGCTATTGAGGATGCAGGTTAAACCAGAGGACGCCACGTGGTTTCACGTTTGCAGATCGCAGAACTCTCCGCACGATGCGTTTGACGCACTGGAATCAGCAGCAGCGAAGAAAAGTCTACCACACACGTGTCATCCATCGAGCGGCGGTGCACGAGCTTGACATTGGCGCTCGCACCCGATTGCGAGCGGGTGACGGCAATACGGAAGTTGTGCCGGCGTCGTTGAGAGTTCGTCCGGCATAGCACTCGGGAGAAATCCGGAAAGACCGACCGTAGAGATTAGTGTTTTGACCACACATCCTTGCACCTCGAACCTCTTGCCCGCAACTCGTCCACGGTAGTTAAATGGATCGTCACTGCTCGATCCAACTGAAGGGCTGCTAGCCCTGGAGAGGGTTGTTTGCCGGAAATCTCGCCGAGTCAGGTTACGGAGCTACTGATGCAGTGGAAGCGCGGTGACCAAGAAGCGCCACGAGTCCTGCTGCCGTTGGTTTACGACGAACTGCGCCGCCTAGCCCGTCATCACCTCAGAGCGGAGAGATCCGATCACACGCTGCAGAGCACAGCACTGGTCCATGAGGCCTACCTGCGCCTGGTGAAGCCGGGATCGTTGCAACTGGAGAGCCGGCAACATTTCTTCGCTCTAGCCTCGCGGCTAATGCGGGAGATCCTCGTGGACTATGCTCGCGGCCGTCGTGCTGCGAAACGTGACGGTGGCGACAGGCTGACTTTAGATGAGGCGGCGGAATTGTCGGGGTCAAAGGGCGTGGACCTGCTGGCTCTCGACGACGCGCTCAACGAACTCGCCAAGATGAGTCCCCGGCAGAGCCGCATTGTGGAATTGAAGTTCTTTGGCGGCTTACGGATTGGGGAAGTCTCAGAAGTTTTGGGGGTCTCCTCGGCCACCGTGGAGCGCGACTGGGCTGTTGCTCGAGCGTGGTTGCATCGTGAGATCAGCAGGACGGCGTGCGATGAATCGTGAGCGCTGGGAACAGGTTAGCGAAATCCTGGATAAGGCTTTACGCCTGCCGCCCTCGGAGCGCTCCGTCTATCTCGCTCAGAGCGCCGCGAGCGATCCAGAACTGCACCGGGAAGTGAACTCTCTTCTCGCCTCCCATGAACTGGCCGGCAGCGAATTTCTGAACACGCTTGCTGCGCCAACTGGATCTGTTCAAAGCGAGATAACCGGGCGCGATTCGAAAGTCGGTCGTCGACTCGGACCCTACCAGATTGTCGAGTTGATCGGCGTCGGAGGAATGGGGGAAGTGTATCGAGCGGTGCGAGCGGACGATCAGTACAGCAAGCAAGTGGCGCTCAAACTTGTCCGCTCTGGCCAGGACTCGTCTTTTGTGATCAACCGGTTCAAGAATGAGCGGCAGATTCTAGCGAGCCTCGATCACCCAAATATTGCCCGGCTGCTTGATGGGGGCACGACCGAAGAAGGTGTTCCCTACTTTGTCATGGAGTTGATCGAGGGCAAGACAATCGACCGCTACTGCAACGGTCGCAACCTGGCAACGGCCGAGCGGCTGGCGCTGTTCCTGCAAGTCTGCTCTGCGGTGCAACTCGCGCATCAGCGACTGATTGTGCACCGCGATCTCAAGCCCGGCAACATCCTGGTGACCGCGGATGGAGTGCCCAGACTGCTCGATTTTGGGATCGCAAAACTCATCGATCCCGGAGCGGGCATAGAGGGCTCCGAGCCCACACAGACCATGACCCAGTTTCGAGCGTTCACTCCTGGATACGCGAGCCCGGAGCAACTGAAAGGCGAGCCCATCACGACCGCGAGCGATGTTTATTCGCTGGGCGTCGTGCTGTATGAGTTGCTGACCGGCTGCAGCCCGTATGGCAGCACCAGCCGCACTCTCCATGAGTTGGCCCGTGCCGTGTGTGAATTGGAGCCGGAGAAACCCAGCACAGCCATTCGCCGGCACTCCATGCGTGTGAGGACTGCCCTTCCCTCGCCGGCGAGAGATGTACCGGTTGCCGTGGCAGGCGACTCGAACAAGCTCAGCCGGCGCCTCAGAGGGGATCTCGACAACATCGTTCTGATGGCATTGCGCAAGGAGCCGCAGCGGCGCTACAGCTCGGTGGAACAGTTTGCGCAGGACATTCGGCGACACCTGGAAAACCTTCCGGTGACTGCCCGCCAGGACACTGCGGTATATCGAGCGTCCAAATTCGTTATTCGCCACAAGACCGGGGTTGCCGCGACTGCAGTGTTCGCAATCCTTCTGCTGGCGGCCTTATTGGTTACCGCTCGCGAGGCCCGCGTTGCGCGTGCGCAGCGCGCCCGGGCCGAGCAGCGCTTCAACGACGTGCGGAAGCTGGCGAATTCGCTCATTTTCGAAATCCACGATTCCATTCAAAATCTGCCCGGGGCTACGCCAGCTCGCAAACTGGTGATAGATCGCGCGGTGGAATATTTGGATAGCCTGGCGAGAGATTCGAGCGGCGACCCTGCTTTGCAGCGTGAGTTGGGGTCGGCTTACCACCGGCTCGGTCTGGTGCAGGGCAACCCGAGCGAGGGGAATCTCGGAGACACGGAGGCGGCGAAACTCAGCTTCCGCAAGTCGGCGGCGCTGTTCGAGTCCGTCGCTAAAGCCGATCCAAACAATGTGACGGACCAATTGACGAATGCCTTCGGCCATCGCATTCTGGCGTTCGCCTCGTCACCAGGCGGCAATGATCGTCAGCAGATTGCGCAGGCGATGGCGATCACGGAACGCCTCATGAAGGTGGATGGCGCAAATCCTAAGGTGCGCAGTGAGCGCTCCATTGAATTCGGGGTGCTCGCCGGAACTCAGGAAGCTGCGGGAGATCTGGTGAGCGCACTCGAGTCTTATCGACAGGCCCTGGCGATGAACGAAGAACTATTGAAGACAAATCCCAGCTATCCCAGGATACGCCAACGCGTTGCCATCGGCACCGTCCAGTTGGGAGATGAGTTAGCCCGCCTCGGTTTGCGCAGGGAAGCTCTCCAGGCCAATCAGTTGGGAATCGAAATTTATGAAGCGGTGAACAAGAACGAAAAGACCGATGCCAGGGCATCGCGTGAACTGGCGGCCACATTGGCGAAACGAGGGGATATTGAACTGATGGACGGGGACGCTGCTGGAGCGTTGCGCGACTATCGCCGAAGTTTGTCTGTCAACGAGCCGATGGCGAAGGCCGATCCCCAGAACTCCATGCTTCGTCTTGACGTTGCTGGAGGCAACCTGGAGATTGGACGGGCCCTGGCGTATACCAGCAAGTACGCCGGCGGCTTATCCATGATTAAGAAAGCCATCCCGATTCTAGAAAAAGAACACAGTGGGGATCCTGCGAATACGGACATCCCGCACGTTCTGGCTCTCGCCTACGCGTGGCAGGGAGAAGTCTCGATTCGAACAGGCATTCCGCGTGAAGCATCGGAAGCCTACAGGAAGGCGATCGCTGTCCTTGAAAGTTCTAGCGACCTGAAGGACGCCAATACACAAGGCGAACTTGCGTGCAGTTATACGAAGCTCGCAAGTTCCCTTACAAGAATTGGTGACTTACAAGAAGCGTCGACGGCATCTAAGAAGGCTCTTGACATCATTCAGCCACTCGCCTCCGCAAAGAATCCTCCGGCTTTGTACGTTAGCGCGGATGCCAACTACGTCATGGGAGAAGTAGAAAGAGCTATCGCCGTTCGTTCTGCGGTGGGCCAGCAACGCCAGCACTGGATCGAAGCGCGGGACTGGTACCAGAAAAGCCAAGATGCCTGGCGGCAGATTTCGAGTCCCGGCGCCGTCAGCCCCGCCGGATACTTGTGTGGCAACCCCCGTGAAGTTGCGAACGCTATCGTCCTTTGTGACCGCGCTCTGCGCAACGGTAGCAGAGCTGGGGCAAACTAGACGCTGGATTACGGTCCTGCCACGACCTTGAGCGTGACTGCGGTTGGCGTGTAATTAATCTGGAAATGCTCCTTCAAGTTGATGCTCAGTATCGGCGATGCAAATTGTCCAGTGACGGCGCTGCCGGTCACGATCGTGAAGGCGGCGCCTATTGGGGGGACATAGCCCTTGATTCGCTTTAGAACCAACTTCCCAGCGAGGCTCACACCGTTCGTGCTCGCTAGCTGTCCGTAACCTGTTCCCAAGACCTGGCTAGCGATGGGTACGGTCAGGCTCCCCGTGGATGTCTGACTGTAACTGCTAACCGACAGAACGCCCGCCTTAGTGGCCGAATCGCCAGTGTTTACTGAAGCGGAGGCAGTGACACTGCCATCGATCGTGCCCGCACCAAAGAGCTTCCCGTTGTTTAAGTTGAATCCAGTCGGCGCGGAAATCACCCCATCCACCGTAGTTGTACCTCCCGTCTGCTTGTAGGCACCTCCGACGCCAAACCCGCTCCCGGCGCCGACCGTGAATTTTCCCTGGTTGGTGAAGTTGACGCCGGTCGACAACCCCTGGCCGTTCTGAACTGAGAAAACGCCCTTCGCGGCATTTGTAGCGAAGCTGGCGAGCGCGCTCGGCCCACCCACTCCGTTTAAAATCTGGGCGGCAGCACCGGTCAGAGTGATGTTGGACGAGTTCGTGGTGATGGTCGTGTACTGCGCGTTCTCCAGTTGCATGGTGCCAGCCACGGAGTACGTGCCGCCGGTCAAGATACCCTTAGACAGGTTCTTAATTTGGCCGTTGACGGTGAGCGTACTGCCGGCATTGACGATCACGCTTCCGGTGTTCGAAAACCCGGAACCCGCGGACACGATCGTCAGTGGGTTAGATTGGTTGGCGATGACCGTCCCGCTGTTGGTGAAACCCATCGGGTTCGAATCGCCAATACTTCCGGAGCCCATAATAGTGCTCTGGTTAATCAGGGTGTTAGTGACCGGCCCAAAGATGCAGCTATTGCCATTCATCTGAACGGTCCCCACCACGCCGGTCAGAGTTGTCGGAGCGCCGATCGCCAGGCAACCTCCAGTCGCTAGTGCAAAGGTGCCGGAGTTACTGATCGCACCCTTCAAGTTAAGAGTGTCGCCGCTGCCAACATTGAAGAGTCCCGCGTTCGTCACTGCGTTGGTGCTGCCATCGAGGGTCCCGGTCGTGGTCTGGAAGCTGCCGGTTCCGCTGGTCGTCAATGTGCCGCCATTCACCGTGCCGGAGTTGTCCAGTAACACCGTCGATCCGTTCAACGCCGAAATCGTTCCCCCGGTGTTGTTAACCGTATTCTGAATGTCCAGCGTGCCGCCGCCGCTGGCTTCGAAGGTCCCCGTGTTGATCTCTGGGCTACCCGTAAGCGCCAGCACGCTGGATGGATTATTGGCGTCCACCGTGGACTGGTTTGTGAGTGTAAAGGACGAGTCCCCAATCGCTCCGCCCCCAGAAAGCGGCTGCTGGAGAATCAGGTTCGCGGGGTTGCAGCAGTATTCGTGGAGGAGCGCGCTATCGCCCCCGATCACCGTGCCGCTGCCCTTCAAAGTCACCGTTCCGTTGATCAGCAGACCACCATGAAGTGCCTGGAAAGTCCCATTGTTGACGATGGTGCCCTGCAAGGTCGTGTTGGCCCCATTAATGAGCTGGTACATACCCTTGTTCGTGAGGTTGTTCAGGATGGCATTGTTGGCTGGAACGATTTGGAAATTCCCCGTTCCACTGGTCGTGAATGTTCCGCCGGTGTACGTGTATCCGGCAAGAGTTACCGTCGAACCGCTGAGCGCCTGGATGGTCCCGCCCGTGTTGTTGAAAGGGACCGAAAGAAATCCGGCAGTGAGTTGCAGGTTGCCGCCGTTACTGGCCTGAATCGTGCCCGTGTTTGTCACCCCGGATCCGTTCCCTTGCAGGACAAGGATGCCACCATTCGCATCGATGAGCGCATGGTTAACGATCTGAATTGCGCCCAGACCGATCAAGCCCTGGCCATGAATAGCATTGTCCACGTTGACTATGGTGCTCGAGTTCCCGCCCCCCAGTCTGTCGTTTGGGTCGGTTAAGTTAATCGTCCCGCCACCCGACAACGTCGTTGTCGTACCCGAAAAGATGGCGATTCCGTTCCCACTTCCCACATTAATCGTCCCCTGATTTGTGAAGCTCGTGGAGTAGAGGAACAGATAGCCTGGAGTAACCGTCAGACTGCCCTTGCTATCGAGTGTGAAGTTGGCACACGATCCGCCGGTATCCCCGCTGACCGCGGAATTTGCGGGAAGCTAACAGTCGTCACTCGAAGTTGGCAGTCGGTTCAGCGACCAGTTATTGGGCTGGCTCCAGAGACCGCTCCCGGCAGTAAAGGTGTCCTGCGCGAACAGTGGCGCCACCAGACAGGCGAGAACAAGAAACCCCAGCGAGACTTGGAACAGTGCAACTACCTTAGTGCAGCTCTTGGTCAGGAGTGTCGCAGCCATGGTGCCTCCGAATTCGTATGAGATCGGACTCCCGTGAGAGAGTCGGCGAGGCGGCTAGGACCTTTTTGCGGCCTTCCCCGAGGGGATTGCAGTATAGAACCACTCCGCCTCTATCTATACAAGCGCAAAAGCAGAGATATTCCCATCATGATGAGAGATCAAAACAGCGGGAAACCCTGGATTGGGGCGAGTCAAGAGCGAGCGGACTGTTCTTGGTTGTCGTTGCTTTTCAAAGCTATTGAAAGCAAATGGTTTATTCGCAAGAAAGATGAAATAATCAAAAGAATCGAATCTTTTCGGAGTACAGCCGAGAGTTCCTTGAGGCTGGCCAGAACCCACCTAGACCAGGACCACGCAAGAGCGTTACATCCCCTTTTACCCAAAAGCTGCCTGAGGAATGTCTATGCTCACGTGTTGCGACGACTCCGTGTTCCGATGACTGCGAGCGCGTTTTGGCCTTCCA